>Ga0307507_10007615_pt1 | contig 15569 bp, 8 predicted proteins | sample 7_EM_MG_FD_207223 | JGI IMG/M metagenome (GOLD analysis project Ga0307507, IMG submission 207223) | Populus trichocarpa ectomycorrhiza microbial communities from riparian zone in the Pacific Northwest, United States - 7_EM | ecosystem: Host-associated > Plants > Roots > Unclassified | place... | reverse complement strand
TAATGATATCGACAACAAATAAAGTAAAAAACAAAAAACAACGATTCAATACTAAAGACGAGTGCTTGCCAATATTATGGAAATATATCTTCACAATATTCCCAAAACGTCTCAATGATCTTATTTGTTAACAAAGTAAAAATTAAATGAGAATATGATAATTGTATAGAAAGAAAAAAAAATATGAATATAAAAAAATAAGACAAAAAAATCAATTATGATTAACTTTTTAAACCGTGACTCGGGTTATAAAACCGAAAGTACTATACATGGAAAAATTATAAGGATTAAAATCACTAAAAAACAACATGCTATAAACTTGAATTGAAAGGTGAAACTAAAAACAATGAAATTTTCATAAAAAATTTAAGGAAAAAAAATAAAAATCATAAGAACAAGTATCAAATCTTAAAATTTGAACAATTTTTCACACAATCAAGTGACTTGTTAGGATGTTTTTTTAACCCCGTGATACATTAAGCCAATAGAAACAAACTATGAAGGTTAATCTCAAATAAAATAAATATTAAAGGATCAAATAAAAAAAATAAAAACATGACAAAAAAAACTGAGAAAAGTTGCATTATGTGAATCTACAATGCAATTAGGCATGCATCTAAAATAATTGAAACAATGAAAGTGCTAGATCTTTTATAAGCTGCTTGGAATCAATTCTCCACTCTAATTAAATTCAATTATATTGTTTAATTTGAATTGAATTGATAAAAAAAATAAAATTCATAAAGAGATATAATTTATTTCATTTTATTTATTACATTACCCTTATTATCTTGGTCTTATTCCTTTAAATGTTTTTCTCTATAGAAAAAGGATATATGAGTATTTTGAAGAAGTTAGCTTTAACATTAATTTCTTAATATAATAAATTTGTGAGTTGATCTTGATTTATTTTCATATTTTTTTAGAAATTGAATTCTATTTAAAATTTAATTCATGACATTTAAAATGATTCTAAATATGAGATTTTTTTTTATTTTTTAATTAAATTCAATTTAAATGATTACAGAGATGAGGTTTTAATGTTTTGTTAATTAATGATAAGAAAAACTACATTAAATATCAATATCTTATAGTTTAATCATTTAGCTCTTATTAACTGTTTTTTTTTATGCGTATGAATAAGTGTTATCAACTTATAAATTTAGAAGGCAAAATAAAAGATAAATAATTTTTTTTAATGATAATAATGTACAAATAAGAGAAACAAGGCTGATTCATACCAAATAAAAGACCTCCACGTAGAACATTTGTGGCTGGGAAATTTTTTTTAATATTTAAAACAATAAAAAATATAAAAACTAATTTAAAATTAAAAATTTCAAAAACTTTTATAAAGTGTTAAATAATAATAATGATTATTTTTTAAAATATTTTTTATTTAAAAATATATTAAAATAATATTTTTATTTTTAAAAATTATTTTTAATATTAAATATCAAAACTATTTAAAAATAATTTTAAATAAAAAAAATTAAAATGTATCCATCCCTTGTTTCAAAGCAATAACATAAATATAATTATGTGAGTATTTGGTAGTGTAATAGTAGTTATTTTTTTAAATTAAAGTTGATATTAATCTATTAAAATAATATAAAAATATAAAAAATTATTAATTAAAAAAAATTAAATTTTTTCAAATTTTATTTTTAAAACACGAAATCAAAAACAAACAGTAACTATTTCACACTACCATAAATTTGCTACTCTATTCTTTAGCAGTTAACACACAAAACACAAACTTACAATGAATAGCCAGCTGCCCCTTCACAAATTCATCGCCGCCGTTTCCCCGACGACTCGTTGCCGCTCCACCACCATTGATCCAGAACGACAAGGAAAGAAACAGCTATATAACAAGCTAAAAAAAGCAACCTTTAGTAAGTTTTTTTTTTTTTTTTTATGGTTTTTTGGTTCGAAAGATGGTAACTTGTTTCTTTTTTTTATTTTATTTTTCTTGATGGGTTTTGTATTTATTTTAATGGTTTTGGCTTGTTTTTGCAGGTTAAGTGGGACTAACAGATGGGTGTTGAATTTGCCCCTCAATATACAGAATATAGAGGAATGGAAGAGCAAGATGAGGTTGAGGAAGCTGTTAGTTTCACTGACTGGGATTTAGCTTATCATGTTAGAGATGCCCTTTTGTCAGCATTTCTGGTTTTGATAGTTTATTATTAGTGGTTTTTTTTTTTTTTTTTGGAGAAATTGTCTTAAAGCTCAGTTTTTTAAATTGGTCGTGTTTGAATTTTTTACCCATTTATGGCGAGAAATGGTAGAGTTGAATTCATATACAGGTTGTTATAGGAAATGTATATAGGTGGGGATGCTGAGTGGCTTGTTTTGATTGATTAAACCAATCTAACTTGGCCCCTGGGGTTGGTCTGTTCCGTTTACTCAAGTCATTTGGAGCTAATGGCTAGGTATTTGAATGCTGTGCCATTAGAAGAGTTTAAAAATATAGGGGAGCCTGTAGTCATGAACTGTTTCTGGGCTGTGGTGGGCTTGGGGTTCCTTTTCTTGGAGAGTTACTTCATTGTTTGGTAGATCTAAGGATCCGTTGTTTAAGTAATTTAGTATTTGATAGAAATGGAATAGTTAGATTGAAAGAGAAGTGTTGAGTTCATAATTGGTTGTGGAATTGTCGGAGACTGAAAGGCTCGTCTGAATTTATCTTGCATGCTGAACCTATTTTGTATTTCACTTGATTATGCACCTGGTCTCTATTTTTTGGGTTGCTCATTTTTTTTTTTCCTTACATTTACTTGAAGTTGTAACTTTTAGTTTTGCTTGAAATTGGTCACCCCTGTTTGTTCACTCTTTGAGCAGGAGTCCTCAACCCCTAAATAAAAACAAACTAAACTGATATTTTTCAGTTTGGCTTTTATTTTGGTCTTTCTTGAAGAACAGTTTGGTTCCAGTCCTCAAACTTATGAACCAATGAAAGCTTGGTTTGGTTTTGGGATCGACTCTGACCTTACCTAAAACCAACCAGTGAACACCAATAAGGGTCGGAAGATAATTTTCCTTGCTAGTGGTTCCCAAAATTATACATTTAATAATAATAATAATAATAATAATAATAATAATTTACTCACACAGACTTGCTTGGGTTCTTAGCCAATCCATCTGTTCATTCAAGCATATTGTTTTTCAATTATTTGTTGCATCTTTGCTCGCAAGTAATATAAAGCTGAATTCTCCATGCTCAGGGTGCTAGGAGCAGTTAACACCAGCTTGCTGGGGTTTTGCATCACAGCGATCGTTTTGCTCCTGATAAAGTGGCTTTGCTTTTGGTAGTTTTTTCTCTTTGAATCAAAGCTCTATGTAGTTTCGTAGTGTTTGTTTGAATGTTAGTATCCATGAAATTCTCAGTTTAGCATTTACATGTTACGCCAACTTTAGTTAACTAAGTATTCATGATTTTATAATATTGTTTGTGCTCACTTTGCAGACAAGTCTAAAGGCATTATCTGGGGCAGTTTCTTATATAAACGATGTTGACCATGTGTCTCTTCTTCAATCATGATTTTTGGAATGAGCATGTGGAACTGTGTGCCTGATGTGATGGGTGCATTTCTTGAACTTGTAATATGCGTGGTATGTGGTCTTGCAATTATTTGCAACTGTATTTCTGTAGAGTGAGGGAACCATCATATATTTTTCTTGGTTTATCATTCTACAGGCTGCTTCAAATGGAAAATATGTTGATCTATGCCTTGTTATGCTCAAACAATTTTATGCCACCAATGGAATCACATATGCTCAGGAATGCATGTGTTCAGGCAATAAAGGAACAAGTTCTTCCTTGTGTGCATACTGGTCTAGAAGTCATTGTTGATTTGGTGCCTATGGCAGCCATAAATTTGTCTACAACAGTTGTCCAAATGAGGCCTATGTTCTTTAGGAAGGATTTCAACACGGATCATCTAAAATGTCATGTGAGTTCAATTTGCTGTTGTGGTTTGGATTATTTTTCTCTCTTTGGATGTGCTCACGCTATCTCTGGATAGATGTTTAGTTAAGTAGTTAAAAGATATATTAAAGTTCTTCTTTCTAATTACAGTTAACCCATCCTGCAATATCGTATGGATAATATATCCTGAAAATGGATCCTTTAAATAATTCCTGACTGCTCTTGTCTATGATTGTTGTTTAGTATTTGTTCTTATTATTCATTTGCTCTTTACAGCTGCAGATATATTTGAAGAATATGCTAATGTTGGAGGGCGGTGCTATTAGAGAATTTGTTGGGAACAGTATGCTTGTGGAAGTGGTGAATATGCTGTTCAATTCTAGAATTGGATATAAGTGGTGTAATAAGTTGGTTCTTGGAATTTCTCTTATTTTTTGCATCACCCTTAATGTTAAAGAGCTTTCCCTACAGGTTGTGATTGGCTGGGATGAAATGTTAAGGGATGATCTCTGTAAAGGCATCTTTACAATGGAGTTAGAAGATGAGGATGAGGTGGTTGATGACGATGGTCAGGCAAATAATGATGGTGAGGTATGATCATGATCCAGATTCCACAACTGATCATCATAGAGTTGTATTCATTTCTGGAACAGACAAATGAAAATATTATTTGTGGGTAGTCCAGTTAACTAAAATACTAAATACATGACCATTTTATTCCTGAGACCTCCTTTGAGTATTTCACCACCTCCAGACTGTGCATGGTTGATGGCTGTCCAGTAAACTGAATACATGACTATTTCATTCCTGAGAACTCCCTTGAGTGTGAGAATTCCTTGACATGTATGGTGGCACTTGTGTGTATTTTACACTATTAGTGACAAAAAATTTACCTTACTGTGAACCTACTGATAAGCTTTTGTGCATGCATGCTTTTGTTCCTGTCTGCACAATGTGCATTTTTCATATCGTTTGTGTGGAGATTGAAGAGTTTCAAAAATACTTGGAAACTCTGTACCATTAAGCTATTTGGTGATAGCTTCAAACTAATTGTTTTTAAAAATCATGCTGTCATGGCCTCTACTTCTGTTTCTATTGGTTTTTGTGAGATCAATGTTACATATCGATATTCAAGATATAGTCCCAATATGTTACTGTGTAAAGCAATTCTCATTCCATGATGCAGAGTATGTGGTGCTGAATGTGTTTTTTTATTATATATTGGGCAGCACATATATGATAGTTACAAATTGAATTTCTACCTTCTTGTCTTGTTGTCCAAAGTGAGAACTATTATCTTGTTATTTTCTCAGCTTCCAAGTACATTAATTCTCAAGAGTTTAGGTAAAAGTGTTACTGTTGACTTACTGGATACCTTGATGATACAATTTTTGAGCATCTTGAAGCCTCTGCAGATAAGAAGCCTTTGGGTGAGGTATTTTTTGAAGTTATATTCGTTGAACTTCATGTCTTTATTTGATAGGCTTGCATCCAAAATTATTTTTTTCCCTTGATGTTGTTGGTAGTTGAAACGCTTTTGTCTTCATTCATGGCAACTATCTTGACACATACAAGTCAAAGTTTGCTCAGGTAAGCAATTGTCTTACTTTCATGTGTATGTGTATGTGAATGGTTGGGATATGCTAACTGTTACTTTCATAGGCTTGCTAACTGTTTACCTTCCACATTAAGTTCATAAAATTGTATAGAATGTGCATAGTCACATGGAATGTGGTTGTTGTCCTGATTCCCAAGTATCATTTTTTTAATGAATGTTTGCATGTTCGATGCAGGATGAGTGCTAGGGCTTATCTTGCTAGCTATTTGGCTCGTGGGAAGTTTCTATCAGTTTCCTCTCTCGTAAATGTGTTGAAAAGGTTATGAGACATGCTTAACATTTTTTTTTTCAACTACGAAGATCCTGTTAATATTTTGTTATTTGTGTTGTTGCAACAACTTGATATATTAGAACAGAAAATCATTTAGGATAACTTATTTAATGTGCTGCTTGGGTTTATGGTGTTTTAGGCTGGTGGATTGGTGTTTGTGAAGAGTGGGTTTGTGACATGAATCCAAAAGCACCTCATGCTTTCTATTATGCATGCCAGGTATATAGTGCTTTGATAAGTTCTGAAGTTGTCTTGACATGACTGATATTTCTTTCATATGATCTATTTTAGCTTTTTGGAAAATTTCACATGGACCATGTCAACTTTAAATGTGCTTTCAAGATATCCTGTAATTGATTGTCTAATGTGCTTGTGTGTCTGTCCTGTAATTGATTGTCTTATATGTGTGCGAGTGCGAGCAATCTCCTAGATTTTGTACTTGTGGGATACAGAGACATTTCATTCTATTGACATTTTATCACGTCTATTGTCACTTAATGCTTTAGCTACCAAAAACAATGTTAGCACTAACATCTTCACTACTTCCATTGCCATAAGCAGCTTCACACTGACCACTTCCATTTGCCACACTACAGTACTTTCTTTTCTGTGGTTCATTGCTGCTTAGAAGCACAATGACTCCCATTACTGGTCCTCACCTGTTGCTCCATTATTGTTGCGATATCTTGTTTGTAATTACAAACCACTATTGCTATTGAATTGTTTAAAACTGCACATGATTGGAGTTTTCAACTTATTGCAACATCTATTCTGCATACTCTAACAAGAGTTTCCTCAATTATCATATGATCATTCTTCCTGGTGGCAGCAGTTGTGAAACCGATGTATTGATGTTTTTTTCTTACCATGAGGGAATTATGAACGCGCTCTGCTTTCATATGAGATCAATAATGAATGTTCCTACGCTCAATCACAGCTTCTCCTCATGTCTATAGAATCAATATTGAAGCACAAATTGGGGCCTTTGGAGGTGAGTGATGCGGCCTTAAACATAACCAACCCCCCAACCCCCAACCAAATTTTGGAATAAAAATAAGAACTCGTCTTACCAGGTTCTAAGCTTCTATTGGTTTTGATGGATGAATAGGTGTGCTTGCCATCTATTGTTAATGAGTTTCTCAAACAAGCTAAAGCAGCCCATCTGTTCACCATCTCCAAAGCATTCATCTTTGAAGATTTGCTAGAATCAGATCTTTCTAGGGACTTTGGTGGGCTGGAGTGGCTGGACATGTTCTTCCCATTTGACCCATGTTAGCTGAAGAAATGTGACAAGTTTGAATTCTTGGCTCTGACATTGACTTGTCTTTTAAAGGGGATTTAAAAAAAAGAGTGAAATCCTCATACCACGCATTTTGGAGTTAGGTCACTTTAGCAAGTAAAACGTTTAGAGGTAGGAAAGAACCATTTTTTGGCATAAAAAATAAGATATTGACATTTACACAAGTTGCTGATGCTTCTGTTAGAAGTTTCATTTTGTTTTTCCTTGGAATTCTGTCAGAGGTTTCATCCGGCTGAATTTCTTATACTGGAACTGACACACGAGTGTCCTCTACTGGTCTAAATGAAGTGAGGATGTTTTTTAGGATGTTTGCTGTTAGCCCGTGGTCAACTTTGAGCCTAAATTTCTGTCTCTTTATTGCATGGGAAAATAAGTCTATCCTACATGGTTTTCAAGTTCAGAATGTCATATTTCCAGATTATCTAACTATGCATGCATTGGAGTTTTCTCTCTTCGGTTTCTAAACTTTGGAGTGGTGAGTGAAAAACATTTTTTTTTTGTGAGTAACCTTTGTTGTTGGATTTTCATTACATCCAGGTATCAGAAACCATGTCAAAACTACGAAGATGTTGAAGGGAAGACAACAGTGATGAAGATATTGCTGATGATTTTGGGGTTGTAAACCAATAGAATTTCATGGAAGAAGGGATGGCAAGGAGTTTGACCAAGATATTGATCTTGCTGAATTTGTCTATGGGATGAACAACAGGTTTGAAGTTTTGGGGCTGAACGAATGCCTTGAAAGATATGACCCTCTACAAGTCCAGAGTCCTTATGATAAGTCTAAAAACTTTAAAAAGGAATAATACTTGCATTCAACAAGTTGATGAAAATGTTATTTTTCTTATTTTTTTCACTTGTCTCACCGAGTTTGGATCGGGCCAAAGTTTTGATATCTATTCTTCGTCGAACTTTCCAACTTCTTGTAAAATTATCATGTCAGATTATAAATCTTGAAACTGTATGTGCATCGATCGTCAATTTGAAAAAGGAAGAAAAAAGTCCGAAGAATGCTAGCAGCTTAAATTATCCAAAAAGAAAGAATCAATCTTAATTTAACAGTAATATCAAAACATACATGTTCTTAATGTCAAATGGTCCATCTAAGATACGAATGTAAGTTTACTTTTCATATGAAAAGGAGAGCATAATTTACTTTTGTTCATATGTAAATATCCTCAGGCAAAGTACTTCAGTTACTGATGGGTCCATTTTATCTCCAGGACATGTCCTATTGACTGCAGTTGTTACTGAAGGGTCCAACGCTTCAACTTAGAGAGAGGGAATCTTGGCTCAACCATTGATTGATTAAGAGTTCCATGGGATGCAGAACTTCCAAGCTCTGGTGAAGTTGACAAATTCTCAACTTTGTTCCTTGTCTTTGAATCTCTCTCATCTTCTGTAGTAAACATGGCCAAATCTTAATGTCAGGAAAAGAATGCTTGGGAGTTGCAGCAAGAAAAGATATAAAGATATTGAATTGGTGTTAAGATTCTAAAACTTGTTTTCTTTTTTCTATTTAAGAGTTGAGCAATATTCTTGAGCTAGGTGCATCCAAGTCCTTTTTTTTGTTCCAATCAAGAGCAAAAACATATTCGTCGAGGCTTGAGATCCGATCCGATAACTTCCGAGTAATAAACCACTATATATTTCACGAGGATGTAGTGCATTAAATGCAGTAAAAATGCTACCACCAAGAATGCTACCATCCGAACTAGCTAATGCAACAGCTAAACCACCAGTTCTGCGGTGCTGACCATTGATCTCTGAGAAGAAAAAGGAACCAGAAAGTGACAAGACTTCGAAATATCCCTGCAGCACAGCCAATACCAGGAAAGTTACAGGATGCAGGATAATTTTTTTATTTCAGAGCAAAATACCCGTATGAATCAGACTTCAGAATAACAAGTGATGGCTCGTAACAAAAAGGTTATATTTTTCTTTTTCTTTTGGTAATGGGAAAGGGAAAAGGAAAGAAGAAAGAAAAAGCGACAGAAATAAAGAAAGTGTAAGTATATAAAGGGAGTCCAGATTCATAAACATGTGTTCTTAAAACAAAATATATGCTCCCAAAAACTTGATATTTTTGAGTCTCTGAACAGGCAAGAGGAATCCCATATAACATATTTTTGAAGCTCAGTATCAACCAGAAAGTAAGTCCATGACCCATCATTTTATTATATCAAGAATCATTTCCATTCAATGGAAACAAGTTTTCTGTTTTCTAAAATTTCTAAACAAAATCGCAAAAGATGCCAAAAAACCAATAAAATTACAGAATTTGCAGTGTTTTTCAAGGACTATTAAGGGATCAAGGGAAACAATACTCATCATAGGCTAAGAAAAATCATGAGTACCCAATGGCATTGCTTGAGGATCAGTTAAGGCTTGACTAACAATTAACGCATTTTAATATTATTCATTGATATTTATTATGTACTGAGAAAGCATAATAAAGACAATCTTTTGATTTTCAATGCACCATAATGGTGCTTTGATATTCGAGGGAATTATAGTTAATGCAGCTTCAAAACCTTCGACTATAACAATTTAGCAAAAAAATGGTGTTATGAAATCATGATATCTATTTACTTTCTTCCTCCTTTTTATTTTTATTTTCATTCATCATTTTTAAATTCATTTGAATTTTATATCTTTTTATGAATTTTGATCTTACAAGTATTAATATATATTAGATTATAAATAGGAATATTGTTGAGAAGATGTGTATGTACAACTATATTATAAGAAGATATGAAATAATAATACTCTTTCTTTGTTTCTCTAATCTTTATTGTTCTATAATACGTTATCAACATGATTACTCCTTATTTCCATATTGAAGTAGATAATTATATTTGATTTGTGGATAAAAAATAAAAAGTATGTTTATTTACTTAATTTTTTTCTTTTAGTTATTTAAGTGAATCATTTTTTATTTTAATTTCATAACAAATTTATTTAATATGTGAATGAATGTTTATTCAATATTTATTATAATGTTTAAACCAAATTTCTAACAATTTTTATTTTTTTCATGAAGTAATCATGAAAAATCTTGCAAAACTTAAGTTATTGGCACTTGATATTACGAGTAAGAATTATTTATCATGGGTTCTTGATGCCAAAATTTATATGGATGCCATGGGTCTTGGAGACACCATTAAAGATGGAAATGAAGCATCTAGTCAAAATAAGGCAAATGCCATGATTTTCTTATGTCATCATCTTCATGAGGAGTTGAAATTTAAGTTTCTCACAATCAAAGATCCCCTCATTCTTTGGCAAAACTTGAAAGAAAAATATGACCATCAAATGATAATTATTCTCCCAAAAGCTCATTATGATTTACATTTACAATTGCAGGATTTTAAATCGGTAAGTGATTATAATTTTTCAATGTTTAATATCAGTTCTAAATTGAAATTATATGGAGATAATATCATTGATGGAGATATGTTAGAAAAAACATTCTTTACTTTTCATGCATCAAATGTGTTCCTACAGTAGCAATACAGAGAACGAGGTTTTAAAAAAAATACTCTGAATTGATTTCATATCTCCTTGTGGCTGAACAAAATAATAAGCTTTTGATGAAAAATCATGAATCATGACTGATTGGTTCAACTCCATTCTCTGAAGTAAATGCTACGAGATATAATAATAATTATGGTCATGGTTGTGCTTGTGGTAGAGGTAGTGGATGTGGACATTGGCAAAGACGCATTAATTTTCACAATTATAACGGTTATGGTTCTAATAAACCTTCTCAGAATAATGAGAAACAAGAAAAGGGATACATAGCAGAGATATTAAGAAGATAGAAAATATCTATTATAGATGTGGAATGAATGGATGTTGGTCACGTGCCTATCATACTGCCAAACATCTTGTTGATTTATATCAGTCTACGTTGAAAGGAAAGGAGAAAGACAAAAATAATTTTTACTCACTCACATTAAGATAATAATGATATTTATTTTAATCCTTGGATACCTTGATGTTATCGATTTCTTTGAGCAAACTAATGAGAAAATTGATATTTCATATAATGATAATAATTAGTTAGTTAAATATAAGAATGTCAGTATTTAAAATTTTGTTAATTTTTTGGATGTGTTTCTTTTATGCTAGTATATTTCAATGTATTTTGGTTTGTTCCTTTCATGTTGGCTTATTTAAGAAAGGATTATGTTACAATAATTGTCATACGCAACTTTAAGGTATATGTCCTCTTATGAACTTATTATATATTTATTCCTTTTCATGAAGACAACATGGACTTGCATCATACTGTAAATGAGTCCAACATCAGTAGTGAAGATATATGCTTAGTAAATAGTGCAACGATGTACACCTTTCTTAGACATAAGCAATATTTTTCAAATTTGAAAATGATGAAAGCAAAAGTGAATACAATTATCAGATTCAACAGACTTGATTAAAGACATCAGAAGAGATGATGTAATGTTTTCTAGGAAAACAAGATTTATAATTGATAATGTTTTGTTATCTATCAAATCAAGAAAAAATCTGCAAAGTTTCAAGGATATACATCGTAGCAGATATCATATTGAGATTGTCAATGACAACGGTATAAAATATCTTCATATCGTATCAAATGTCTTTGCTAAAAAACAAATATTAGAAAAATTACATGTTTTATCTTCAGGTTTGTACTATACAAGTATTAGTACAATTGAAATGTATTAACCCGTAAAATTTCAGATATTTTCTACATATTACTCATTCGTAGTTGATAGAAATGAGGTTATTTTTTTAAATGTCATGGTCCTTTATATAAGGTCCAACATAAACGTTTCTTAAATTCTATTCTTAACTTCTTAGAACTTGTATTGCATAATACCATCTATGATTTCAATAACCAAGCATCTTTAAATATTTATATAAACTACATATATATAAGATATGATAGTACTATAAAAAAAAAGATACATATTTATTATGTTCATGAAATGAAGTTTACAAACACACCATAATTTACATATCATAAATTTAGATATCTACACCATAAAGTTTTACGAAATATAAATCGTCTGTTCTTACTACTACTTAGATTATTACATGATTTTTTTTACAAGGTACGTATTATTAGATTGCTAGACGCTATGGTAATGAGATGGTCTTGTGACAAATTAACTTGATGTAAGTGCATAAACATTAATTATGGTACAAAAGAGTAATAAAGCATATAGTTATGGTTAAGATTAATATTTAACAAAGTAAATTCACATTAATCACTTTCTACCAAGTCTATCTTAAATACATTACTTCATATCTTCATTCAACATTAATTCTCGTTGTTTTATTTCAATCTATGTCCAACAATCAACCAATATTATATATTATGATTTAGGAATTAACATATGGAGAATCCTTCATTATAAAGATGGTTCATCTCTTACTCTAATCAATTAATACAATTTCTTAGACATAATTTTTTTTTTATCAATAATAATATGTTATAATTGTCTTTTCATTATATCGATAAATACTATCGACCGATGCTATTTTTAGTATTTACTTCGAGTTGTCATAGCATGGACAACACCATTAGCCGAAGCTAATAACATCATTTGCTCCCAGTTATCTAACATGGATACCATTAGTCAAAACTAATCTTATCATTTGTTCTTGACTATCTAACATGGATACCATTAACCAAAGCTAATCTTATCATTTGTAAGCTAATCTTATCATTTATTTCTAGCTATCCAACATGAATACCATTAGCAACTAATCTTATCATTTATTTTTAGCTATTCAACATGGATACCATTAGCCAAAACTATTTTCATAATTCGTTCCTGGTTATCCTGACATGGATACCATTAGCCAAGGTCATTTCATTATTTATTCCTAGATATCCTAATTATGGATATCCTTAGCCAAAGCTAATCTTGATATTTTTTATTACTCACGGTTAATCAAATAACATAATTCATACTATAATGCATTATTAAAAATGTACCTTATGAATTTAACAAAATTAGATGATGGTGAAAATCACCTACCTGCTCCTCTCATAGTGTATCCTCGCTCAGTTGAAGATCTAATTCCTGTTGTACCTCCTGGTTCATAAAGAGACCATTAATTATATAGTATCTCTAGGCATCATCAAAGATTATTTTCACACACATGTATGCGCACACTCACATAAATATAAATATATTTATATGTGTGTATATTGTTCATATTTTTGCATGGTAAAAATGTTATAATAAAACATTCATTCCAACTATTTTGAAAATCATCAATGAAAACTAAGTCATTACGAGACTGAAAATCATCAATGAAAACTGAGTCAATACGACACTACAAATCGTTAATGAGAACTGAGTCATTACAACACTGAAAGTCATCAATGAGAACAAAGTTATTATAACACTGAAAATCCTCAACGAAAACTGAGTCATTATGACACTAAAAGTCAGCAACGAAAACTGAGTTATTTTAACATTGAAAATCATCAACAAAAACTGAGTCATTATAACATTGAAAGTCATAAATGAAAACTGAGTTATGACACTAAAAATTATCAACAAAAATTGAGTCATTTACGACTGAAAATCATCAACAAGAACTAAGTCATTAAGGTATTTCTTTTCCCAAGTTCATGCATAAAAGCCAATACCAAGTTCTTTTCTTAAAAAGATCATATCATAACCTATTTTATGGACATTGAGCACATCACAATTCATTTTCAAGAGCATATGAAGTAAAATTAACATGTAATGTCTTCAATTTATTACAATTTCACCCAATCATTGAATATTGTTAAGGAGGATCCATTAATTATCATCATATTCATGAAAACCCTTCTTTCCTATTTTCTTCCAAGATGGTTGAAACCTATGTCCTTTCTCTACTAAGCATACTTTTGTGTTTTTTAATATAATATCATCAAATTCTCATCTATTATAACATGACATAATATGTTCTACGTCTGGCAATTTATATAATTCTACTAGACATATTCAAGGATTATGTTTACTTCTATAATTTCATTTAATTTATCACAATGTTGCTAAGTAGTATTCAATCAATTCAAGTATTTACATTTCAAGGACTTTCTTTCCTAAATCATCATAGTGGCCGAAACATAGGCCATCTTTCCAAGTGTTCATTCCATCATTCACAATCATTTCTATTTCAAATCATTAAACACAAGCTAGTAACTATCCTCACATTATGTATAAACTGAATTTCTACTATCTTGTTTGTTTCTTTAAAGATGTTCATCATACAAGGGTGTTTTCTTCCATTTTCTTCTCCTGGTTGAACATATTGTCTCCATTCTTTCAAGTTCATTCATGTAAATTATCACTTTTACTCCAAATATGTCTATGTTAACATGAAATAATCATATATCAATACTCTAAGCTTACATTTAAATAAGTTCTACAGTTCATGATATAAAACAAGAATATTAATACTTTTAAAAATTTTGTTTCAGCCTAGGTACTTCATTTAAAATACTTATCAAGGTCACTAATTATCAAATTGTATCATTCAATTCTATTTTCTCTTCACTTATTCAATAGGCCGACCTTAACTAGGGTTTTCTATTTAACATATATTAATTTTTTTTTGTTATAGAATCTGAAAATATTCTCTTTTTATCTCAACTTTCTAATCTCTTCATTTGGTCTTTCACAATCATGAATATAAGAACCTTATGTTACCTCATTTGAGGTTTTCCTCCTATATCATCTAATAAATTCAAAACAACAAATGCAGAGTAAAGGTTCTTCTTAACACATGAAATTAAACAGAATTTGAGGGAGTGTTTTAGTGATTTTCTTCTCCTTCTTTTCAATTTTTCCTTCCTCCTTCATTGTTGTTCCAGCTGACCTCTTCCTTCTTTTACTACTTCAATGTTTTTGGTTTTTCACCTCACCTCTATTATTCTCTCACTCAAGTATCTTGTATGGATGGCATGCAAGGAATTTTTTTGGTGGAACTTGTAAGAGAAGGGGTTGTTATGACTATTTTAGCCGGCCATTGGAGAGAAGAAAAATCACTTTTTCTCTCTCTTCGTGTATTTATACTCCATCTTAAATGAGGGTAGGCCATGTTTAGATGTTGTATTTTTTTTTTATCCTAGTGTTATTTTTAGTTATACATTGGCTAGTTCCCTCATGTTTTTTCCGGGTAATTATCGGGTCATTTTTTTTAATAACTATATATATTGCTATAACTCAATTTAACTTAATTTTTCTGGCGGAGTTTACATGAAGTCAATACAATAATGAATTAAAAGTTCAATAAACCAAATATTTTTATTATTTGGCATGACCATTTGGGTTATATTGGATTAATAATGATGCGAAAAATTATTGAGAATTCTCATGGTCATCCATTAAAAAACTAGAAGATTCTTCAATTTAAAGAATTCTCATGTGCTACTTGTTCTAAAGGCAAATTG
>Ga0307507_10007614_pt1 | contig 15572 bp, 13 predicted proteins | sample 7_EM_MG_FD_207223 | JGI IMG/M metagenome (GOLD analysis project Ga0307507, IMG submission 207223) | Populus trichocarpa ectomycorrhiza microbial communities from riparian zone in the Pacific Northwest, United States - 7_EM | ecosystem: Host-associated > Plants > Roots > Unclassified | place... | reverse complement strand
TCATTCTAAGCAGTTGTGGTTGTATAGGTAATAAATGTATGGTGGGAGTGGGGTTGCCGTTGCCGCGCCGGACGAAAAGCTTTGTCCCCGTACTTTACTGTACAATATTATTACGAAATTCCCTATTCCATCTAATCTGATTTAATACCTCCGGCTCATTTATTCATTCGTTCATCCAACCATTATCCACGCATCACTTCATCTCATATTCTCATTGCCAGACGATCCACCATACCATTAGCTTTTAATGCAACTTATCCTTGTCAGGTGCTATATCACCCATTTCTATATCTGTCTTTCGCTTTTTCTCCTTTTTCCGCCATTTCTGTGCGATTTTTAGTCTCGCTTGAGATAAACAGCACCAGCAGGGACAGGGGGAACGAACTTTGATGTTCTTGACGATTATCCATATCATGAGTACAAGGCCCAATGCTGCCCCGCTGAGGACTAGGTACCACCACCAGCTGGGGTTGTTAGCTAGGAGGTTTACGTTCATGCCGAATAAACTCTGTTTAAAGGGGCTAGTTAGTTGGTGTATCATAGTAAGTGAGCGGGGAAAGGGGAAGCCTTACCGCAATGAAGGTTAATGGGAGGAATATAAACTGGTTAAGGTTAGTTTTCTTGGCCTGATTAAAGAATGATGGTTGGAAATACCGTAATCCAGCTCAACCGCTTCATACTATGTGTTTCGTATATCGATGCTAGATTAAATTGCTATAACCAAATTCAGTCACGCGCACTCTCCTCCGAAGCAAGAGTAACAAAGCCCACCAGCTGAATCATAGTCTTAGTATCCTTATCCAGACTATTAATCCTCGACGAGCAATTCTTCAAATCCTTGATCGCCTTACGCAACTGCTTCGTCGCAGGCCAGGTATTCGGTTTGGGCAGCGTGTTGACATCGAAGTACTCCACCACCCTCGGCGATTCCAACGGGAGCCCAGAATCCCGCATGGGTCTTTTAGGGATCTTGTTCCTATACTCGTGGATTCCCACTTCCTCCCGCAGAAAGTCCTCGCTCTCGTACAGTTTCAGGAACTCCGACGCGACCTGGATGTGCTCCTTCAGCAGCTTGCGCAGCATGATCCAATTTTGGGCGTCCTTCAGCAGGGGCTTTATCAGGTCGCTTGTCTCGCCGCCACTTTTAAGCAAGTTTTTGCGCTGGAGTGGGAAAAAAAAACACATGTTATATACGTTTCAGTGAATGTTCGGTTTACAGTTATGAACTCTTTCTTTTTGAGGTAATTGTGAGTGGATGGGTGCTGGGCTTGGAGAGACTACTCACCACGTCAAAGAGGTGGAGTTCGGCTTCGTCTATGAGTTTCTCCCACTTCGGTAATAACTCTTTCACGAACATGGTGAAGAACTCAACGCCGTGGACGGGCATCCAGCCACACTTCAGGTTACTAATATAGGTTTTTGTTTTGAGAACCGGGACAACATCCTTCACCCCCCGCCCGTCAATGTCCGCGTAGTGCGACTTTAAGCTTTCCATTACCCAGGATATCCGACTGTATTCTGCTCGTATGGGAAAGGAGCCATCGAGTCCTGCCAAGTCTGAGGACAGAACTCGGTAGTGTCTAAAACTCACGAAGCATCTCAGACTGACTTTTCGCGTCTTAGCAGGGCAGACTATCTTGGCTGAATAGGCATCCTTACCGTGCATGGAGGGATTTGTTTTCAAGTCTTCCAACTTTGGAAATCCATCCTGGACGCGGTCATTGCTTCTGACGTCTTTAAATAGGTGGCTTCGGTTTATGGAACGCCAGGTCCATCTTACGGAGGCCTTACTCTCCATGTGACTCTTTTTCGGTAGCCAGAATTTTCGGCCCTCCGAAAGGATTGTGTCTGGGTTATATAAGGCCGCCTCTGATGACCCCCTTAGCTGCATGGTAGAACTACGTACCGTCAGTCATTCGGTTCCAAAATGTGATCCTAAGAAACCCACTTACAAAAGTCGGCTATTTGCTTCCTTGTATCCAGATTTTACCCTAGCAACAGCTTCAGGTCCTGATACATGCTCAACAGGTTTGATACGTTCATGATCTTGACTTATTATGATAACCTGTTCGTCCTCTTCCTCATCTGAAGTAACTCTTTTATCCTCTTCATCGTCATCACCATCAGCGTCCTCACCTCCCCCGAGCAATCTGCTCCAGTCTTTCGCCGTTATTCCATCAACAGATGCACCCTTCCCAAGCAACTCGTTCACCATATCAAGATTCTTTTTTGACAGTGCCAGGTTGAGAGGAGTCTGTCTCTTGTTGTCTTGAATTGCGATGCTGGCGCCTTCTTTCAAAAGACATTGGAATGCTTCAAAACATCCCCCTTCGATCGCTAAATGCAATGGAGTCGATCCGTTAAGATCCCGGGCGTTCTTTGCAATGGCACTACTAGGAAGCCCGTGCGGCCGGAGCAACCATCTTAGGTTTTCTGGCCTGTCCAAGAGAGCGGCGGTATGTATGAGATTTCTCCCCATCGAATCTTCGACGTTAGTTTCAGCACCTAGAGCTTGCCATCTTGCCAATAATAATGGGTCCCCATGGATAACCGCCCAATGTATTGGCATCATGTCCTCCGTCATGCGTATATTGCTGATCAATGCACCCCTTTCCACCAAATGTATCACCAAATCATCATGCCCTCCCTCTGCCGCTTCCTGTAATGGCGTCAGGGCTGCGAATTTTCCAGGGGGTGTATAATTCACGTCGGCCCCAGCGTCTAGTAACCGGTCCACAATTCTCCGATGACCAAGGGCTGCTGCGCTCTGAAGTGGTGTCATCCAGAAAGGTTCTGCCGAAACGTTGACATTCGTCCCTAACTTCAGAAGTCGTTGTACCGCTTCCTCCTCGCCGGCCCTTGATAGAGCTACCAATGCCTTGATTCTCTCGTTGGGCTCTAATCTCTCCAGCTCCTCTAGTGTTAACACCACCATCTGATGGACATATTCATTCGCTTCCGATAACCGGCCTCCGGCAAGCACAAGAGTAGAAGATGTATCTGTTCTAATTCTAATGTTAGTGGTAGCTCTTATTAAACAACCCAGTGAGTGTAGCTACCTCGCCATGTCAAATATCATAGGAAGCTCGTAAGCACAAAAAAAAAAATTCCCCCCAAAATAATCTCGAGTTGATGTTTTGCCAAAGCCGGATGACCCTCTCGCTGGTGTGTACCCCTAAAACCAGTCAGCAAACTCTGAGCGCTTCTCGAAAGACTTATTTCCTAGTTCTCAACGCGTCGAAATGCGGGGGTTTTCTCACAATGAACGTATGGTAGTCTGAGTTAAGAGGGGTCAGAATTGGTCTTTGAAGACACGGCCGCAGACTACACAATAAGCTCATCCGACCGAGCGAGGGCACTCCTTTTCCACTTATTCTGCTGACCAAATTTGATTGATCTTCGACCCTGATGGATGCGAAAAGTGTAGCATGGAAGCTACAGCGCACGGTCTCAGTTGGGCAGACCTACCCAATCAGAAATTACCAGATCCTGGGGGTTTTTGGATTATGCGCACCCACGATCCATCAAATTCACATACCGGCACTCGAGCGCTGCACCGACCTTTCCCATGCGGACACGAGTGATCGTCACAAGTACTTCCTTTTTGATGGGCTAGCAGAAGAGGAAAGCAGCTTTTTGGCGAGTTTCGGCTAAACCCTAGGCAACAAATTGTCTTAGACACAGCCGTCCCTGCATAAATCGTTAGTCAAGCAACACATAAACTTCCTAATGCGAGGAATCTAACTCGAAAAGTTTAACTTTCGCAGTGTTGTTGAAAAAGCGCCAAGCGGACACGTACCGCGAGTATGCGCTAGATCACCACCGGCCAGTGCTGTACCGGCTCAACCACAGGGAAAAAAATTCAGGCTTCACAAGGGTCCTAAATCACTCCTAAATTTTTTTCATCACATCGTCAAGGCGGCCAATAGATATGGTAAACGCCATGTGTCAATTGGATAAGCATCATTTCTGTTTAAACGCAGATGCAGACTCCATTCCCCCTCTTTCCGAGCACCAGGAAAATTCCCCAATTGGGAATGATTCAGCACCGGGCAAAGCTGCCACGATATTTCTCCACACCTTGAAATCGGGGTCCCCAGAGACTCGCGGGATTAAACACTCTATGCACACGCCTCGTATGTTTAAAGTTAGCTGAGATTTTATAGTGAAGCATTGTGAAATACTCACCATCGGCTAGCATCCCTGCTATCGGCTGGTACAGTACCCCACTGGATCCCACAAACATGCTAGCACCATTCGGCTCCGAATCCAGTAGTTGGAGAAACACCAGACCAACCGAATATCGCAAGAATCGAATAAAAGGATATTGTGCTAAGACGTTAGAGCTCCTTCTCTTAGTAAGCTCTGGTGTTTTTCTCTTTTTGTCTGCCCTAGGGGACAGATTTTTGGTGTGTTTTTCGTCCCTTTTCCAGACAAGGAAATTTCGGACTAGCAACAAGTAGCACATGGTCCGTTTATTCGAGTTTTTAGGGTACGCAAGGGAGTACTATTGTCGAGTACCAGTGCTCAAGCAGCACAGCGCAGGAGACAATTTGATCTCTGGTTTCGCCGGTTTGAGACTGAAAGATGCACGAAAGCCCCGCCTTTGAGCACTAATACTCTCTGAAGATGACTTGTATTAGTTTCATTGGTACAGCTTTTGCTGTATCTCTCCAATTTCTGTTTTTTTTCTTTGGGTTTTCACTTGCTATGCGATCCCTCCCAATGATGCGGTTGCGCCCTAGGGAAGTGCCGTCTATAACATGCGCCAAGGCTATTACAACAGGGGACGCCCCGGCATTGGCTATAGGGTTTTCATAGGATTGGGTTGTTGAGGCAATACCGGTAAGCTTGTTCTACCGGTATTTTACAGTTGTTGAATCCTGGGGCTTTGCTGTAGCCTTGGCGCGTGTTATCGGTGGCTGTCCGCCATACTCCAAATCAATTCACGGAACCAAGGGGGAGAAATGTTTAAACGCAGACAGCCAATGTTATCCGATGGCTATCTGCAGGGCTGCGCATGTTCCGTAGTGGCAGGCTCAGAGACAACGGGGGAGTTATCCTTGTTGTTGCCACACTGGTCTGGCTGCAGTATTTGGCTGGCTATTGATAGAGTGCAGGTGCCCTTGTGGTACTCGTATAGGCTCTGCGACCTCAGTACCCGGTCCTAGCAACCCATGCCCAGCTCGGGTCCAATCACTCTGCCAAGATGTCCCCGCCGAGTGATACGCGATGAATAAGGCAAATACTCTGCTTCGCCATTCCCTAGAGCACCATTAGCCCCCTAGCCGATTAGGCAATCTGAAAATACATATATCCAAACCAGGCCAGTCAGTTCGTAACTCAGAAGCACCTTGCACGGGTACCAGTACAGTACGATAAGTGAGGTGGTATGCTCAATATTCAACTTGCATTTTCATACGCGAGGAGGAATCCTTCTGGGGGCCTAGCTTTTCGAATGAGAACCCGATTGGCGATCTATCCGACACACCCTTTGCAAAAGAAAGCGCACCTCTTTTTCGGTTCAAGCCCTTCCACATCGCCCGATGGGCCGGGTGGGTGCCCCCCCGCTTATGATCCGGCTTGCTTCTGCGGCGCCCCAGCAGATGCCGTCCTGCAGGAAACTAGGATTGGGCAATCAAGAAGTGTTGGCTAACCAATTGTTCTATCCCATGGGCTTGGCTAGACAACACGGGAGTCTTGGCCGCAGAGCCGCAGGCTCTCCTCTCCTTATTGTTAATCTACGGTGGGATTGGTGAGCAGCGATAATCTTGATATGTGAGTACTGTACTCTGGACAGTACTTCATATATAAGTATTGAGCAAATATGCACTACATTTATGATTACTGGTGCTCTTATCATCATTTGTTAACAGATTGCGTATCATTTGCCACCTCTGTCACATTTGGCAGGCCCGGAGCCTGGATCTTCAGCCTTGGCAAAGGAGTGGAATGCCTCTTGTGGGTTAACCAGCTAGGTTATACTCGTAGAAGTACCAACTGCTCGGTCCCAGTGAGAGCTCTTTTCACCACCCGGCCTAGCCCTAGGGCCCCTACAAATAATGGGCACGACTTATTCAAGGCTCAGGCAGAAATATTTCTCCTAGTTTTCCTGCTATCATATATCGTGTCCTCCTAGATATTGGACTTCTCTCCAACAATTCTGCAATTAGGAAGATACCACATAAACTAGCAAGAACTGGCTAGGCGCTAAGTAGGTTGAAATAAGAAGCAGCTGATGTGAAACTTGCGATTGCGTCAAAATACTCTTAGAGCCCTAAAAGGATTAGTCCCGGGTACAAAGACTTAGCCTATGTTGTCTTATTGCGATTTCGAGACAAAACTAGGATAAAAATCTTATTTAAAAGTACCATAACTAGCGCTGGCCGATTCTTGCCAGTTTATACGGTAGTAGCATAGAGTGTCACTCGTGATTGGGGGACAGGAAGTGTTGGAAATCGCAGGTTTATGGCCGCACTTGATGCGGGATGTGCCACTGCGGGATGTGCCCGCACTAGAAGGCCGCACTGCTATACGTGTTCTCTTTCTTTCTTTCTCTCGCCTGTCTTCTTCTTCTCTCACTTCACTTCTTCCTAAAGTCTTTCCTTCATTCAACTTAACACTATCAATTATGGTTTCTCTCTCCGCATAATACAAACATAGTATCTCCACATCAGCCGTTCCACTCCGCTGCGTAAAACCCTAACCGTAAATCATTACCTCCGTATTGAATATTTTCAACAGGAAGTAGTGCCCTGCAAATCTCGCCTTTCTCTAATGATCTTCCTCTTGAAGTTCTTACCCAGCGAAATAATTTTGCCTCTAGTCGGTTCACTTCCAGAAGGCGGGTTAACCTAATTCCAGCCTTGGATAGCACAAAGCCAGAAACAGTGTGGTGTAGCTTTGAAATTATAGTAATGCTATCACACCCAAAGCTACCAAACCCAGTTGCGTAGCAATTCCTGAATATTACCCAGCTTTCCCAGAACACCTCCGCTGAAGGTCATCTGGGTTTCCGAGCTCTCAGAGAAGGTCTGCACTAGGACAATTACTCCGCGGCTCGCTGGATTTTTGTAGAATTCCTTTCCTAATCTGGGTAGTAGTACTGCCCGGCCTTCTTGCAGTAGTCTGAAGTGGATTGGCCATCCCAAGAGCTGCATAAGTAGAAGCAGTATCTATCCGATATATGTTCCTTTGGACCTGGTAAGGTACCTAGTCGAGTCCTGCTGCTAACTAGTTGGACACTTCTCCTTATTTCTTCCACCTTTTCAGCACGAACTTCCACCTTTTAACTGAGGCCATCCTCTTAAGCGGTGACTGAAGGTGTAGTTGGGTCAATGCTGGGGGGACTGGAAACTTAGTCTAAGCCTTGAACAGATATAGGTATCCAAATCTGAAAAAGAATATCAACTACTATTCTCCCGCAACGGCTATGGACTATAACCTAATCTAATACTACTAGAAACTAATATTAAGGTAAGACGTAAAGCCCAAATGAAAAAACAAGCATAACGAAGCCCACAAACAACCCAGAACAAAAAAAGCAAATAATATCTTCCAGCCCTCTAAAACTATGAAGAAATTCCCTTAAACCCTTCCCATCCCCGAGAAAGTATGATAAGTAATTGCGACACTACTCGGGGATTTTTTTAATATTCGGACAGCTTGGCGCCAAGACTCATAAACAAATCAGTGCCAAGATTCCGGATATGATATCATACTTTAAAAATCGCCGAGTAGATCCCTCTTGACCAGAAAATCCAAACCACCAGCGGAAACAAAATCAACGAAAACCATCCACCAACTTGGCCCTCTCCTTATCAAATTCCAATACTCCTACGATATCTCAACCTGAAGGTAGATGCGATCAGAGTTTCGATAATAGGCTGGAGGGAATTCCATTCCATACCATGTTAAATCCCCCGAACTCACCAGCGTACGACTTCTTCTTCTCAGCGCTGCACAAACATTTACCAGTAAAGCAATTAATGCATCTCCTTCCTGCCTCGAACCACAAACCCCCCCTATTTAAACGAAACTTGGCGAGCCAACTAGAGATCCAAGAATTCCTTATGATACTATATAGCCGCTTCACGATACCAACGTCCTCGGACAACCCTCTACCTATCCCTTCCCAAAAACCCCTCCACTGCACAATATTCAGTATAATATCATCATACCACCATTGCCCAGTCCCATGGCGTCTTGTAGATTTCCCGCGGTTTACCCTGCTATGGTATATATCCTATCTTGTTCTGTCTAAACCCACCCACCCACCTACCTACCTACCTACCACCCAATGCCTAAATTTAGTCGAGTGAGGGTCTATGAGTCTAGGGCAATAGATATAATACCAATCAGAGACATCACACTTCAGAACTCAGTAACTTAGGCTTAAAAATTTACCCCCGGCTCCCACTTCCACGGCCAATCAAACCACGCCCAAGAACAGAGGGGGGGGGTTGTAAAACAACAATAAAAGGACGTGGCTAGGAACCTGGCTGGTTGCCAATAGATTTACGAGAGGGGCTACATTTCACTTCCGTCCGCTTTATTTCGCCTTTCCAAGTCGTCACCGAATCCAGCGACACAGTAGACTACCGAACTATCAAACCATCACCACTACAACCACCAATCAATTCATGACTAATCCGTTCGTTTATTCATCTATGATAATAATATTATTATCATATAAACTACCCATAGGCAACCACAGGCAATAACCCCCACCCCTATCCATTTAGCAAGTACAAAACGTAAAGTCCCCCAGGTATGATAATAATGACAATAACACTGATAATAATAATAAGAATAGAATAAGTTAACCTAGTGAAGACCTTCAGCCCTAACAAGCAAAAAAAAGAAAAGAAAAGAAAAGAAGAGAAAACTATATATATATATCGTACACTCCGAGATATGATACCCGAGTCCAAGACCAAGAACAAAACTGGCGGATCGTGTCATGTCAAATCAGGTCGGTGGTACTGGTAGGCGACAATGAATGATACGGTACCGGTATGCCTTATCCACAGCCTACCTTCCGCGCCCAAAGCAGATGAACACCCCCGCATCGCTAGCAACCAGGCCAAACCCTTGCCAAGATAAACCTGTCAACACCATGCTTTCCACGAGTGATCACCAATGATGCGCATACGCACCAAGTGGACAAGCAAGCAAACAAACAGACTAACAAAACAAACCGGAAGAAACAAACGAAAAAAACAGACCGTCGAATGGATGGATGGATGGGTCGGAAAGCTGCACGCAATAGAGTAAAAAAATTCATATATGTTTTCCATTTTTGTACCCTCCCAACTCCGACCTCGACCCTGCCCGGACAGCTCCCCTGCTTATCATAAACTCAGCCTAGGGCTTCAGGATAAGCCAATCCGACCCAACCTAACCCAACGACACAACAAACTCAGCTATATGCCACGCACCCCAATTTTAGTCCCATGCAAAGAAAAGAGAATAATAAACACCGAGCGACAAGAAAAAAAGGAAAATGAGGGAGAAAAGATAAGAAAAAAAAAGAAGGAAAGAGAAAAGCCCATGAATTGATGATAATGTAAGAGGGAAAAATGAAGGCAAATCCGCTATAAAGAATATTCCGTTTCAAGGGAATAGGTTAGTTTCGATGTCACCAATATCCGGACTATGGGAATCGAAATGTCTGTTTAAAACGGAACGAATGAAAGAGAAAAAGAAAGAAAAAAGGGAGAAAGGGAAAAAAAGACCAAACGTCTGGTTAATGTATACAGCAGAAAGAGATGGGTGGGAAAAGAGATGCTGTTGGAGAGGGAGACAAAAGAGAGAAGCCCTTGTCGTATCCTGCATTCCGAAATCGTATCTCCACGCTCATTTAACATATCCGGGATGCCCGCCCCCCAACACCGATCGCCTATTCGTGGCCAATGTCCACCATACCCATTCCAACCCACCCCATTGCGAGCTGATATAAAAGATACCCCGCCTTGATATATAGATAGGCAAGAGTGGAGTGCAGGGTAGAGTCAACAGAAGCCCGAGGAGACCTAGGCAGCAAATTCAAACAACGCAGAAGGGAATGAAAGAAACAAAACACCAAAGTAAATCAAAGGAATTATTTTTGTTAAGGCAGGAATTGGGAAAAAAAAACAAAGACGCCGAACGAAAATTAAGCTTGATGGGAAGCAAAGCCAGGCCAATTTCTTTTCCGAAAAAAGCTGAGTAAAAGGAGTAGAAAAATCTAGGTTCGCCGAACTTCAAGGTGATAATAATGGATGACTAAGTATCGCAAGAAAGGAAGAGGAAAATAAGGAAAAAGATGAACATGGTTCATAGCCGAGAAAGGGAAAAAAAGCAAGACGCCGAATTTGTGCTTTTTATTAGAACAAATACCAGCCGACAATTTTTTTTTTCCATCCAATAAACCTCATTTATTTTTTATCAGCCATCAAGTAATGTTGTCTGTCACACGTCGCGGTCGTAATGATGTTTCCTTCGGATGCGGCTAGGTTGTAAGTGTCTGATGCATTGAAATTAGTTGCGAAAACACTAAAAAGCCCGCTCAAAGGAATTGTACCGCAGTATACAGCTCGACGAGCTGTCCATCCTTCTTCTCAACCCCCTCAAGAAAGCCGTTCACCTCCGCATCTAGAAGCTCCTCAACCCTTTGCCTGTGGTGCAGCCTCAGGCTATCGTTTTCCAATACAGCCTTAAGTTTCTGGGGCCCGTACTCGAATCCATTCCTCCCATCGACTCTTGCCAATCGAACGAAGTCTTGTACCAAGCTATCGTTAAGGCTCTCGCGATAATTGAAAGAAGATTCGTAGAAATTGAATAGATTCTCCAAGCCCAGCCTCAAGGAATGGTTGGCGTCCTCCAAGGCATATTTCCTAAAATCATTATACATCCTCCCGTTAAACTTTTGGGGGAGGAAGTGGGACCAGAAACGGTACAGAGTGGCCATGTCGCTATTCTTAGTAGGCTTGGCGTTCTCTTTCCTCTGGCTCGCGACCTGAGAAAGGAATTGACCATAAAATATATGGACAAGCTTTTTGGGGGGCGTATTCGGAGTTTCAGCACTCCCTTGAACGTCTTGTGATAGTAACCAACCAACATCGCCTTGGGCATTCATAGATCTGTCACTGGGGCATCCAGGGAAAACTGCGCTCGACGGAGATATCATGCTAGGATCATGTCTTATAAAAGGTAAGCACTGCGCGTTAGTCATAGGGGAATGGAGGAATAGGTACCCAGAGAGGTCACCGTTGGTAAGCGTTGGTGACGCGATGCCGTTCATGTGAGACTTGGAAGGGGAAGCCCCGGGTGATGACGGTTTGCTGTCCCCAGCAGGGCGTTTGACGACGATAATCAATTGGTCAACATCGGAATCGGGAAACTCCTGATCCACATGTTGTGGCACGAAGACATTGGATAACCCATTCATATTTGCGAAAGATGGCGAGAACTCTGGAACTTCAGCCGACAATGGAGTTCCATAGCTGGCCATGCCTCCCGCAGATTGGGGACAGACACCTCCAGATGGAATAAACGGAGGGGCGCCAACAGCTATAGTACCCAAAGACCTGTTCCTCCTAGGATCAGGGCTGAAGGACGGGGCAGAGCCCGACATTTCACCTGGTACACCACTCTGCAAACCGAGCGCCCTTAGGTCACCCCATACACGCGATCCGCGAGCAGATGGTTCACGTTCCTCCTCAGCCAGGGTCCACGTCTCCCATCCTTCTGCTTTGCGGAGATACCAATCATCAGGGCCAGGTACAAGAAACAAATCCTGAGACTGCATGCATGCATCCCTGAGTATATTGATATCTTGCGTCAAGCCTCTAACTCGGTTAAATTTCGCAATGAACGACAATGCAACAAAGCCATCGTTATCCATATGTTTTCGTAGATACATATCCTTGCAAAGATTATCAACCGAAAAGTAGTAATTGCTTTTACTAAAGTTAGTCATAAAATCCAGAGCGCGGGCTCAGGTGCATAACTTACATCTGATTGGTAATTTCTGGTAACGGGGGGAATGCAATACCCACCATTGGAGCCTCGCCCGCCGGCACCATTTCAAACCCATAGGGCACCTGGAATGGCATATATGGCGGTGATTGCATGTGAGGATTAGGAAACCTGTTGTATACTGCCGTATTCGGCAGTGAGTGAGTACGAGAGGAGCCCCTGTATGATCTGCCCGATGATTGTGGGTTCTGAGATGAATACTGTCCGTTGGTATGGCCTGGGTGGAAATGCTGAGGTGTAGAGCTATAAGAGCTGGAACCGGCATGATGGCCACCGCTATGGTGATTATTTGGATATTGCGAACTATAGAAGTTTCCGTTTCGCCCTCTATAACCGCCACGCCCGCGGGGCTCCATTCCTCTCTCGCGTGGAGGATGCGAAGAACCTCCTTCAACAGCTGCGTGATCGGATCTATTATTAAAAGACCGATGAGGTACGCGTTCCGAGCTGTGATGGAAGTTCTGGCCACTCTGATAATTGCGATCCTGACTCTCGTTAGGCTGGCGCGGCTCTCCCTGTACAGTGTTTCCTATCTGATCTGCCGCCTTGACCCCTGAGCCACTAGGCTGGCCGTTACTCTGCGCCGCTGAAGACTTTACAGGTTGGCCAGGACCAGAGTTGGGTTCGGCGCCATCCTTCACAAATTCCCCCTTCCTTCCACCAGTGGCAACCGGCAACACAACCTTAGAATCACGGCGCTGGGGAGTTCCACCAGCACTTGTAGCCCGCTTGCCACCTTTCCCGCCCTGATAGCCCCCACGAGTTGTGTTTGCACCGGCGCCTTGGCGGCCACGTTCATTTTCAGACCCAGCCCCAGGTCCCGACCCAGCCCCATAAGCACTCCTCTCCCCAGCCTGATAAGAAGCCCCACCTCCCCTACCGCCACCTTCGCGACCTGAACGATTGCTCCTGCCTCCGCGAGGTACTTTGTACGACGGTACATATTCCGGAACGATCTCAGCCGCCGCAACCCAAACCTTGTTCCCTCGAGTCACAGGTGCAGCGGACTTGTCTTTGTCAGCTCTCTCCTTCTTAGATTTCTCCGCCTCATCCTGGGCTGTCTCCGGTGTCGGCCAAGATTCTGTGTCAGTTACCGGAGGAGGAAGAACGGGGGCGATTGGCTCTTTCTCCTGTTGACCCTTCCTCCCCGATTTTCTTGGAACTCCACCTACAGGACCGGTTCAAGTTAGCGGGCCACTGATCCACAAATATTGTATGTATGACGATAGATCCATACCATCAATTCCAACGAAGTCATTGGCCTTAGTAGCCTCTCCACCCTTCTTACGATCCTTTGCCTGAGGGTCCTTCCAGTCTCCACTTGCGTTCGACAGCTCTTCACCCTTCCCTTTATCCTGAGCTTCAGATGGGCCATTTGCCGAACCTTCTTTTCCAGCAACTATCCCCCGTTCAGCCGACCTCTCATTACTGACCTTTGCGAGGGCAGTGTTAGGGCCTGCCATAGACTTCGGGAGTGCTGGGATTGCAGGGGCCGGAGCAGGGGGTTTTCTGACGATATTCTCGGATCTTACCTTCCAGGGATTTACTGGAGGAATAGAAGCTGGGATAAGATCACCACCCTTAGGAACATCTGGCGTCCTACTCCCAGAGCTCGACTTGTTATCCGCATGGCTAGAAGTCTGGGACTGTTTCTCCCAAGAATTTGCTTTATCTTCCGGCACGGATAATATAGTTGATAGAGAGTCGTCCTCCTTAGGCCCAACCGATGGCGAAGTTCCAAGGCCAGGCGATGAAACCGAGGCGGCCGGAATAGCGGCAGCCATATCTGAATTTTTCTTTGGATGAGGATCGGGCATTGAAACTGAGTGGGGGGTAGAAGTCCCCGTTGTTGGAGCGGTACTACCGTTCATGTTGTGCGCTGCTGACGACGAAGCCGACGACACAGGACGTTGTGCGCCCACGGAACCGTTTGGAGAAACAGCAGGATTTTTCGAAGTAGTAGATTGCGATCTAGTTGTCGGACCAGTAGAATTTTTCCCAGAAGCCGCAGCGGCGTAGGAGAATGTATTCTCCGTGGAGTTTAATGGCCTGCTTCCAGACGTAGTCATGGCACGGAGAAGGCTTAGGAGGGAGAAAGTTGTACCTCTATCACAGGAATTCGATGGGAATGATGCGAAAGGATATTATGACCTAGCACAAATTCCTACAGAATATGAGAGAGAGAGATGGAAGTTGCCGTACTTGGTGAGGATTTCAAAGATTGAACCGTCAACAAGGTTGCAATAGCTTAGGGACGAGAAAACCGGCTTTCAAAAAAGAAAAAAGGATGGCGGGGCAATCAAGTCCTTAACCGTTGCAAAAACTCTCACAAAGAGCACAAGCAAACCAGAGAATAGATGGCTTCTTAAGTTGGCCAGGACCTGCGGGGGGATATTATTCTCCCAATGGGCTCGCCCGGAAACTCGTAGAAAAGCGAAACCGTAAGGCAACGCTGGTTCGTTGATCCTTTTATTTTTTTTTAGCGACAGGAAAAGCAAAGCACGGTAGGTAGGTGTTGAGCGGGTACAAGTAACCCAGGTAAGATACCTGAACAGCCCGGTCGACGGAGGTGTTGACTAAGAGGAAAAGAGAAGTTTCTACCTAGGAGAAACAGAGGCGTGGTCTTTCGTCAAGAATTGAGACAGAACGGGAATTCGTTCAGTGAAAGGCAGTCGAGGGAAAGTCAGACAAACAATACGAGCCAAGGTCGGCTGTAAACCGAACCGGATCGCTATCGGAGGAAAGGGAAGCTAGGAGGAGGCGAAAGCGACAGAGTTGAGTGGGAAGAGAGTCAAAGGAGCCTTTTGCTTCCTGAATGGAGAGAAAAAACCTTTGCCCCCTCGAAAAAATTCTGGCGGATTGCTGGAGAGTCACCGATGTCTGTGTTGGAGGTTAAGAATGACGACGATGGGTCAGCAATAATAACTTATTGGAGGAGAAAAAGCCCTAAAAGGAAAAAAAAAATCACAAGAGGGAGAAAAAAAAATATACAAAGTGAGGGAGGGAAGAAAGAAGAAAAAAAAACTACCGGACCGCGGAAGCAGACCGGGCAAACACGCACCGAAACAATAGAAAAGAAAACGAACGATTTCAGACTTTCATAAATAAGACTCGTACCTGATCAAACAACACACACACACAAAAAAAAAAAAAAAATCGTAGTGTTGTGTGATTGGAGTGCAAGTTTTCTATGTGTGAGAGAATGAGTCGTGAGAACAGACTTCTTTCTCTTTACACTTTGTATTTTTTTTTGTTTTTTTTGTTTGGTCCCTGGGCTTGCAGAGGTAAAAATAAAAGAAGAAGAAAAGATTGAAGGAAGGATTGGAGTGACCGTGACTGCTGTGGTTTAGTGAGAGAAAAAAGGCTTTAAGGAAAAAGCGAGAAGGCCGCAAACGCGGATCACCGTGAAGGGAAAATAGGTCTAGGGATTAGAAGGATGGAGGTGCTGGGAGGGGGAATCAATCAGCGGGCTTGTGATAAAGTCGTTTCTGCTAGAAGCAGCAGAAAGGTGCAAGCAACGCTTGAGGAATGCTTCGCTAGTGGGGTGGAGT
>Ga0307507_10007613_pt1 | contig 15573 bp, 12 predicted proteins | sample 7_EM_MG_FD_207223 | JGI IMG/M metagenome (GOLD analysis project Ga0307507, IMG submission 207223) | Populus trichocarpa ectomycorrhiza microbial communities from riparian zone in the Pacific Northwest, United States - 7_EM | ecosystem: Host-associated > Plants > Roots > Unclassified | place... | reverse complement strand
TAAAAAATAGATGTAATAAAAAAATAATATTACCATTTGTTTTGCATGCAAAACAAATGGAATGGATCTGCCGGTATGCGTGGTAATGGAACCATGAATTTGTTTGTTCTAGTTCTCCGCATCAGATTATGATCGTCGCATGAAATACTCGAATGTCACGTGCTGGATATATTCTTCCCATGCAGCCTCCGAGACATATATAGAGGTTTAAAAGTTTTCCAAACCGCCACGTCCTTCCAGCATGTAAACTCTATTTCTTTAACATATTTTTTGGCTTTTTTCTGAGCCTATTATTGGTTAATAAATGAAAATAAAATTTAATATTTAAATAAAAAAAAATTATCTTAATTTTATTTTTATATAGTTATATCGTGAACCACATATACTTAATAATTCATTAAGATGAAGAAGAGATGAAATGAGAACCACATAAACATAAGCAGAATGTGAACCAAGTGATACGGTGGTCCTGGCAAATCCAAGCTGGGTTCATGTACTATGGTTCTGCAACTATCATGATATATAGTAAGGTCACATCTTGCACAAATTTGGAAAGAGAAGTCATGTGGTCCACTATATTAATCCAGCTATCATGGAATAAGAAAGCGGGGAGGATTTTCTTCAACCTTTAGTCATGAGTTAGGATAGATTTTTCCTTGTTTCTGTTTTCATTTTCGTGTTTTTTTCTCCATATGAATTCCTATAATGATTCCATTGTATTTGGTTTTGCGTTTTAAAAATATTTTTAAAATTTTTTGAATTTTTGAATTTTTTTATTTACTTTAAATTAATAGTTTTTTGATGTTTTTATATCATTTTGATGTGCTGATATAAAAAATAATTTTTAAAAAATATATAAAAAAATATTATTTTAATGTATTTTCAAACAAAAAATACTTTTAAAAACAAATACTTTGAAACTCTCGAACACCACCGAAAAGTTGTCATGATGTTTTTCTCCTCACTCTTTAATGTGAATTGTTTTTTGTTATTTAAGTATTTCCGGACCAACTTTCTCATATCGAATCTGTAAGGAAATATAATAAAAATGTTTCTTAAGATTAATATAAAATTTTAAGTTGAGTGTTTTTAATATGATTGTGGTATGTGTGCTTTATTAAAGAATTTATGCTTTAATTTTTTTTTCTGAGTTCCTGTACTTTTTTAAAATTAAAAGAATTATGATTTTGTTATGATTTTGGTGTGTTTTATTAAAACTTCTATGCTTTAATTTTTTTCTAATTTAGTTCCTATATTTTTTTAAAAAAATTCATGTTCCTTCATTCTTAGAAAATGATCAATCATACACATTTGTTTCAAAATCACCCTTCTCAAAGGTATTTAAATATTTTTTTATTAATGTGGGTGTCCGGATCAGTTTGTATATATCTTAACTAATCTCACGAGCCCTGAAGTTAACGACCATGTAAGTCTCCAGTGACCCTGAGGTTTGTGAGACTCGAACTGGTGATTTCTAGGGAACAAATTTAGAACATGACCAATTAAGCTACACCTCTCAGGGTTAAATAATTAAATCATTGCCAAATTGAGAAGTATTTTTTTAAAATAATTGTACTCAATTGATCCACTTTTAAATAAATAACTAAAATGTAAGACATTAAATAGAATTTTCTAAAAAATACAGCCATAAAAATAGGTGATTCCCTCTTATTGCCAAAATTATCGTAAATTACAACTTGGGAAATTTGCATGAAATACAGCTTTAAAATCAATTGTTATCACATACTCAATTGATCAACTTTTATATATTTCATTGAATTAATCTTGGTAGAGTGAGAAGTTGCTTGCCACCTAGATTTTGCTTCACACTTCATAGGGTTAACCTATCATTTTGTTGGATGGGTCAGGGCTATACTATGATTTTATTTAAATTTGAAAGGATTTATGATTATTTTAGTTTTAGAAAAGAAATTAGGATTTAGATTATGGGATTAATGCAGTTTATGAGAATGAGAGATTTTTTTTATCATGCACATGCCATCATTTTTATTTATTTTATGTGTATGCATCGTGTTTTTTTATACGTAAGATATTTTTCTATTAAAAATTTATCAAAATAATATTTTTATTTAAAAAAAAACACATTAAAATCATCTAAAAACACTTAAAAAACATCAATTTAAAGTTCTCTCACCAAAAAACAACTTATTTGGAGCAATTGGATGATTGTCAAACAGCAATCCAAATTAAACCAATTTTACAAACACAAAGTGTTAATAAACAAGTTGTTAACATTTTGACTTTGAATAATAGTTCACACATTAAAGGCTAAACGAACTCTTTGATAAAAACAGCTGCCTACAACAAAGGTGATTAGCAGCAAGATTATACCAATGATGGATGCTGGCCTGCTGTAAGGGGTAGTTTTCACCCAATTGATAGCTTTTTTCATCCTAATCATGCAAAGAGTTGAGTAAGACAACACAGCAGCAAAATTCTGAAATCAAATTTCAATTGATAACCAAGAATCTTCCAATTAAATAATCAATATTTCTGATCACTAGTAATGGGAAAGTTACATGAAAGTTGGAAAGCAAGAAAGAAAAGGGAAGAAAACTCTCTTTGGAGGGGTTAACAACTTGAAATAAACCGTTGACAAAACTCACTGATGGTCACAGGTATTCATTAAACTCCCTTTTCAGTATGCTTCACTGTCATCTGCTGCTGACCTACTTTATGCTATAATCTATGCTGGAAACTCTTAGCTGCTTTGAAATAAATTATGGGAAAAAAAACAAAAGAATGAGACCCTTTGATATGATACTAGTTAGACAGACTAATAGGCCAAAAATGCTAACGGATTCAACAATGATGTCTAGCTTCTATATTGTTCCTCAAGATTAATAACTCTACTTCAAAACTCTTCTGTAGAAAAGAACATATGCAGCAGAAGTCTTTATCTTCTCCTGGCTGATTGGGGAAACATGACTATCGTCAAAGTCATACCACTGATCACCCCCATACTGCATCAGAACAAAGACAAAAAAAAAAAAAAAAAAAAAAAAAAACATTCAACACAGAACATAAGCTCACTTAGAAACACAATCATTTGCAATAATTCATAAGAGAAAGGGCAGAACAAGCCTCCAATTTCATACTAATGTATGAATTACAAATACAGCAGACATATTGCCCTTTTGCAGTAGCTATGCAGTTTAAGACCAAGCACACACATCCACATGCAGACAGCCAAACTAAAAGGAGCATACTTTCCTGGCAAGCACACTCCAGGTTAAAAGGAGTTTGTTTTTACTTTTAAGCCACACCCACATGCAAACCTGAGTAAGTGTTCGAGTAAATGGTTCGGTGCATCAATTCTTGTGAATTTCTTAGTAATATCATCAGATGTATGTTACATATTTGCAGGCTCTAAGCCTCCAGTTACCCAAAACATAAAAACTAGATGAAATCATAGTCATTGTTTGATTGGAATCCCTGTTAACAGTGCATCCAATCTGATGGTTGACTAGCTTGATTTACGTTCCACATAAGCAAAAGTAAGGTTTTGATACCATCTATGAGATAGATTCAAATGTCACTAAAGCAATACATGATATAGCATACCACAAACTATGTAATATGTCATTAGCTGTCAAATTCTACGAAGTCCAGGATGAGAATGAAATCCCAGTCATTAGCTACAGCTGGGGAGAAGGAGGGAAGAAAGGGGATGGTGAAATAGAAAAGGGAGAAAATACATCACTTACATGGATAAATGCTGTGTAGTGACCGCCTCCCATGCTTCCATAGTGATTACTGATAGCATAAAGCATGTAACGATGGGATAACTGACCATTCTTGTAGGAAAGATGCGTTGACAAATCAAGATCATCAACAGGGAAGTCAACATATGTCTCTAGCTTGTTCTTTGCAGAATGCGTATACGAGAATCTCTTTAAATGAATAACCAGAATCTCTGGCAGTCTCCAGAGATCTAATTTTTTACTGGCTTGACGATGCTGCTTGCAACTTGGACAGTACCTAAAATTGCATAAGACATTTCCTAAGTTACAAGAATAAAAAAAGAAACACAAGACTACATTTCACAGCAGGGAACCTCCAGGTTTAACAAGTATAAACACACACACCCTACTTGATCACTTCTCAAGTGTGCAAATCCCCTGCATACAAAATTCACAAATATAATGAGCAAATATACACCCACCAATCCCAGATACACATAATTCCAATAAAGATGCTGAGGTTGGTTAGTGGCATTTGTTGAGAGCAAAAATCATAGCAAAAAGAAAATTGCACTTTTAGAGGCAAAACATAGAGCCATTTGATTTTTTATTGCATGTGCAACTCAAGTCATATTAAAAAGGAGGATAACATGAGTTGACTTAGAGAAAAAAAATTATTAAAAGGGATTTCAGAGCTAATACAGAGAACCTGATTGCTACAGCAAATGTGTATATAATGACAAGCCCCTTCTACCAAAAGGTTCCTTAAGCTGTAAGACAATATTGAAAATCTTTGGACATGACTAAAACTCCTTGTTTATCTACCAAAATAGAATGTCAATGCGAATGGGATGTTCGCAAATGGAAATAAGGAGCTATAAAGAACAAAAAACTAACTGACAATAGCATTTCTGCCAAAAAAATCACATCTTCAAATACAAATACTTTCCAAGTAATAATAATGAGAAACGAAGTGCACTGACCACATGTCTTCTGGTCCAAGAGGTTCCTCCTTTAAAAATGCTTCTAGGCAGTTGTATAGAGAAACAGATTCCTGAGGTCTCTTTGCAAAAAATCCAGACTTGAAAATCTCAGGTAATGAGCTAAGAAGGCTTGTGTCATACTGTTTAGTCAGTTTTTCTGGCCAACAAACAAGCACGTTAAACCGCCTGTGTAATCCTATCTTCGGTACAGGCTCATTCATTACTATATTTTCATCCTTGACCATTCCCTTCTCATCTGTTAAATAAAACTGTAGTTCAGAATCTGATGGTAACTCAACCCCTTTTGCACTACAGGGTTTTGCATCCCCATCAGGAGAGGAACTGGTGTTATCCACCATCCCTTCCACTTCTTCAATTGTAGTGCTGTCCAAGTCATTATCCAAGGTACCATCAGGAGGTATCCGAAATGGAGCAACCAATTGCAGATATAGATTATGAATGTCAGACCCACTGACAAAATTGTGGACATTCCCTACTAGAGGGATTCCAAATGCCTTCCAACTTGAAGTAAGTTTCCCATGGAAGTAATGCCTGATAATATAAAATCAATCAGAGACCTTGGATATGGGAAACTAAACAAAGAATGAAAATTATTCTTGTATCAATCAAAAAAACTCACAAGTACTTGTGAGTACACGTTTTCATTGAGAATCACAGATTGTGATAGCAGTATTCACATACACACTTCTCCATATACTGATGCATAAAAAATACAAGCAAACTAAGAACTAAACATAAGAGCATGAACATGATCCAAGAACTAGGAATACTTACTCCTCCATGTGCTGATGCATAAAAACAACCAAGGGAGAATTGTCAAAATCTTTTTTTAACCGATAAGCAACCAAGCGGTCATTATCTCTGATTAAGGACAAATAATCTGCTGGCTCCTCTAGAAATCGTATAATGCGATTGTTGTATACCTGTATAGAACTCTACTGCTTAGTGACCAAGTTAAAAATATATGAGAAAATTAGAACCCACCAAAAAGATTCAGATTTCATAGCTCCAAAATACCTCCGCCACCAACAGGGTCTCATCAATCCCTAAAGAACATGCAATGCTTAGAGCCTGGATAAGATCTTCACATTTTCCAAACTTTGGCACAGAAATGGTATATGAAGATGGTTGAATACTGCCATCGGCACTAACAACTGTCAAAGTCATAGTCCGGGTATTTGTTGATGGTAGAGGTAGTGATAGGTACATAAATGGATCAAATGTAACAGAAACCTTTCTGCAATCAGGACAAACTAGAGTTGATTTATATTGACCCTGCAATAAAATAAAAGATATGATGTGAATGAACATATGGCTTAAACAGTTACCATATTAGCATGCAAAAGCCACCAATTTCAATCTCAAGCAAAAGAGATAATTAGGAGCGATCTAGAACCATAGAGATGCCATATTCAGATCATTGACTTTAAATAAGGAGATCCACACTAGTAAAAAATTTCAAATCAATTATACATCAAGTTACATTAATCTAGCCATATATAGTCAACTTAGTCTTGAATGTGGTTTAGGTTCTCTGTAAGGATCATAAGAGGCTCCCTTATGCAACCAAACAAAAAATAAGATTGATCTGTATGTAAGGAATAGAAGCCAACTGTTAATGCAAGAGAGAATCTAACAAAATACATAGAAATTAAAAACCTGAAATTTAACTCATTAGTACATAAATAGTAAAAAACTGAAACTCAACTCATTAAGAGCTCACAAATTAAAACATCTTAATAACCTCTATCAAAGATTATTCCAGAAATGGAAGTCTTAACTGACCATCGAAAATGTTTTATGCTTGTCTAGCATGTACAAACAAATTTGTATTCCATACATATTACTATCAGCAAATTGCAAATAAAACAAGGAAACAAAACACATACCTGGCAAACATCGACAATAACAGAGTCATTGCGAGCCACATGATTCTGCCAATATTCATCAGCTACTTCTTCATCTGGCCGACTCTCCTCATCTTTGGCTTCTACATAAGGTTTGGATTTCACACGATTCAGATCCTCATGGAGCCCATCCAACAAAAAAGCAAGGAGTTCCTACAGAAAATCGTGTATCAAAATTCAGAATACATATATATGTTATACTGTGTCCCTTGAACCATTCTTAAGAGAGCTAGACAGACTTAAAATTTTGGAGCAAGAGAACCTAATAAACCTGAGAATCATGCTGATTAAAGCCACTGAATTGAGGAGCAAAACGAGCAAGCTTTGACTTGAATGTTCTTGGAGCCACGGGAGTTGCTCCAGGAGCCCACAATCTCCTTAACAAATCCCCGAAAGCTAAGGCAATCTCGCCCTGGAAAAGACAACAAGCTATGACTGATAAGAAAGCAGACATGATGGGCGATTTGAAAAGAGAAACAATTAGAGAATCATCAGGTATGATAACCCACATTCATCCCCAAAGGGTTCTTGTGGTTTACTTCTCTACCATAATCTCCAAGAAAATAGTCTACAAGCTTTGGTGTGTGTGCTAAGCACTGAATGGCACTATTCATGAAGCAAGTATTTCCAAGATTCTGTAATCCTGTCAATCCCAAGGAACCAGCTTCTCCAGATCTGCCGAAAAACGCTGAAGAATTGCTGCGGAAAATACTGGTGCTTGTATTGCCAGCATTTCCATTCGTAGCAGTTGAAGTTCCAGAAGAATGTATTCCGTTATAATTTTGTACAGCCATATCAGCTTTCTTCCCTTCTCTGCACTTAATGCTATCAGATAATCCATAAATTTGCAACTCCAGGAGAAGCTGTAAGGAAAAATGATGTTGATGACACGGAATCAGTTAACATGCATAACATGTCATGGAATGACCAAACAAACTAGTCTGTGCAGACATGAACCACAAGATATGTAATTTTATATCAGATCTGTGTATGACCAATAAGAGATTCCAGAAAACCGAACAAAAGAAATGTACATGAAATCCAGCACTACAACAAACATTGAATTACTGAGGCTTGGACTCTCAGTCCATGTGTTTTTCAGGTTGCACGCAGCTTATGCAGCAGGGTATGTTGGCTACCAGCTATTGGAATAGATGTTCTGAGGGTAAAGTTTTGTGCATTATTCTAAGTGTCATGCAACTAGATATAATTGGAGGATTCGAGTGCCAAGCTGGGATCTCTACATCGAAGTATCTTCTGTATGGACAGCAACCTGTCCAGTATTCTGACTTCAGTGAATTTCTTTATCAGAAAGGAGTGTCCTGAATAACTGCTAGATGTGAAAAATAGGCATGGAAGTGGATTACGATTTGGATTGTACCTAAATAAAATAAAATAAAAAATGAACAGGAACAGGAAACCCTTAATTATTGGTCAATATGATGCAGCCATCCACCCAAATTTTGAACTTTTATTTATGGAACCCTCAAATTTTGAACTTTGTCATCTGAACCTCTGTCCTTGTTTTAAACAATCAGTTAAGCAAGAGATGAAAACAAATTAGCAAAATGATGACGCTGTCAAGCTGGAGATGTAGCAGAGCAACCAGGACGGTTCCACTTTATGTCTAAGATCTTTGACCACAGCCACAAGAATCAAGAGCTATAGATGGAATAGAAATTTCAATTAATGACATCAAATCTGGGATTTTTACAATTTCACTGGTTCAGTCCTTCCAAAGGAGAATTCTTCAGATTCTTATTGGATTTTTTTTTTCACAATTTATTGAATCTGTCAAATTCCACGAAGCAGCCATAGACTTGTCACAATCAAGATATGTCAATTGCACATTGGTGAGCAGTTTCCCAAAAACCACCACACCCAATATCACTAGAATCACACCAACTTACAGCCAAGTCAATGCAGCACATTGTCTAGCTTAATACCTAAAACTAGCAATCATGAATCCATTCAACATTTCAATCAACATGGTCCGCAAAAGTCCAATAACAATTTGACAATTTCAAATAGCATTTGACAAAGTTGAAAGGGAATGGTCAAATACCAGTCCCTGAAGGATTTAAGGGTATATTTTTTATTTTGCAAAGATCTATGCGCATGCAGCATAATGACCAAAAGGTTACAAAACAGCTACAACATAATTTACATTTTTTTCTAGAAAACATTTTTTTTCCTGATAAGTATACAAATCTACTGACACGGACACCAAGAGGCAAGAAGAACCACTCATTTATAGAGAGAACCAAGTTCAATGACAGTACAGCACATGAAAACACAAAAATTATGTGATTGATAAAATTCAAGAACCCTCTTCATTAACAAAAAGTTGTCTAGCTCGCCAAAAGCATATAGTTCAACCCAAAAAATCCAAAAGGAGTTGAGGGCTGACTCTTAATCCTCAGATATTTACTTGCTTTACTCCTTCCACAATACCGAAAATATGTTGAGGATAAAACCTGAATATCTTTGTTCCCTTTAACAAAACAACAACTTCTTCAAGCATTTAGCTCCTGGTCAACTGAAAGTGTCATAACCCAGTGGAAGGCATGCTAAGTAGGCATAAAATTGCCATGTCACATGTTGACACCATTACACCATCTGAAAACTTATGTGTGGCTTCAAATAGATGTTACATCATATTTTCTTCTTGTCTCCCATTTACTCGTACTTTTCATCCCCAAACCTAAGTTTTACCTAGGTAGATGATGGCAATATTTCAGGACATTGGCAGGTGAATGATGCCAAGGTTAATGGCATACAAGTCAAACCAGAATGTAATATCTATGTTCACACCATCCCATCAATGCTCATGTGCACATGTGTGTGTGAGCAAGCGCATACACAAGCATACGTATGTAAAACAAAAGAGCTCTACATCAAATTTAGGAATATTAAACTTGGCATCTCTTTGGATTTTTAGGAGGGGTGGAAAAGGAGGGGGGCAATATATATTCTTAATTCATTTTGCATGGTAACTTCACAATCAACTGGTGGATCATTACAAGAACTAATTTATACTTGGTTTCTTTCACTGAAACCAACAATCTATGAGAATTAGAGATTGTATGAAAGCTTAGACATCATAACTCACTCAAGTACATTCAGAAGGCACCAAGAGCATCATTGATGATAGAAGTGAGAAGCTTCCCACCAGAGTTCTCTTGAAAATTGTATGACAGGTTTAAAACAGTTTTCAGTGTTAGATAAATTAAATATTACGGAAATGTGCAATGGGTGCGGTGCTACCAAGCTTAGCTTAGACCTTAGCAAAATACTTAACATTAATTCCAAGTGATCTAAGATCAAATCCCACTGACAGAAGGGATGGCAAGGATGGGAGGAAGACTGCCCCCCTTGCATGGCTCAAATCCCAACATGCTTCCCAATGAAGCAAAAATAATGATGCTGATGATGATTACAACGACTGCATGCCCAGGATAATTGATGTAAACATCATTTTCAGTCTCTCTTGGAAACCCTAATTGCTGTGTATGGGCATGGTTAGTAATACATATAGGAGGAATTTGATCCCAGCACTTATGTCTACAATCATCCAGGCTCTAATATCAATTATAACATGATCTAGCATATATTCATAGTAATCATGATTTCTAAGATAAATTAAAGAATCTAAAAAATAAAATAAAAAACACTTACCTCCTGATCAGACTGCTGCTGACAGTCCTTCGGGAACTTAGTTTTGTCATTTATGAAAAAAAGAGCCGTCTGCCCCGAAAAGTCCCAGATGCGAAGCTGTACAGCAGCAATAGTTGGACTCATTAGCCATTCATAAAGTTACCACTACACCAGCTGGACGAAACTCTATCTTACCATCTCAGAATCAAGACTGAAAATCTTGCAGGCTCTTCTGAACAGCTCAGTTACATTGTCCTGGAAAAATTATAATGAACATCAGGTATGTTGTTGAACCAAAGACATCCTCAACAAGCTTCATGGCCAAAAAATTGCAAGCATAAAAGCACAAGAAATTAGATGCAGGCAACATTGTTGAAGCAAAACCATTACTCAAAGAGTAAGGAAACCCAATTGTGACTGGAATTCTTAAAATGCTTGTATCAATTATATAACTATCATGATGTCAAGAACACTGACACAAATCAATGTCCCAGATTTAATTGATCACCAAAGTCTATTCACAGAAAGTAATTGCAGCATAAAAGATGTGCCAATAATTACACTCAACTCAAACTTACACAGTTGAAGAACATACCAAATACAATACATCTAAGAACGTATAGAAAAGCATGAAGAGTTGACGGACCTACAGATTCTCAGAAAATTGATTAAATAATACACACTTTCAATTGGAAAAGTGTAGGGGTATGATGTCCTCTAGTTTCAAAATCATAGGGTCCCTAAGCTTTCAATAGACTGTTCAGTACGACTACAGTATGAACAACCAAAACCAAGATTACAAAATGGATAATACTCCTCTGAAGCTAAATACGTTTCTTAATTAGTTTCCTGTCTGCAGTGCAAAATGAAATTAGGCTCAACACCGCTCAAATAGGTTTGACTTCCAAGTACTTAACATTGAAAGACAGAACCCAAGTGATAATAAGAATAAGAATAGTTTGGATTCTCCACCTGAGCTTCTATCTCTACCTGCTTCCAACAAAATAAGAAAAAAGAGGGGCTTAGTCTTGCAAAGTAGAACTTAAGAGCCCCTTCAGATTTACAAAAGTGCAAGAAAACAGGTAGGTAAAAAAGTTCAGATATTTTTATATCTAAACAACCATGTACCTCAAGTGTTTCAACTGTTTTTATTTGAGGATTTAAATTTGACCTAAAGACAACTGGTCCTTTACTCGAGTATTTGATCATAAGAAAATCCACGGCCTCCAAGTCAAACTAGGCCACTGAATTGCTGAAGCAAAATCACTCTCTTTTGCAGCTCATATCTAGTCTTCCACTCCTATATATTCTCATTAAATAGATTTTTGCACCATAAATTTAAATCCATTGACTAGAAAAGCTAAAATCTGGACTTTGGATTGGAGATCCATGCTTTCACTTCTCTTTTCCATTAGGCTTCAATAGAAACAGTCAAGAGTTAAGATCATTTGAATTCAAGATTGACATTGCAAAAATAGCAGCTTATTTGGTACAGGTTAATCGAAGAAATTATCAGAGTCCAGACACTATAGTACTGTAAAATGTAAGTTTTGGGAACCAAAATAGCCAAAGCATGGATAAATTAAACTGACCTTTTTGATAACTTTTACTCCTAATGAATTTGTCTCTCGCAATACAGAAAGCCTGAGTTGTAAAGGGTAGACATCTGACATGTCATCTTCTGCAGCAGAAAAGGTTTTTCCGCACTTTGCTGCAACTTTAGTGTCACTGTGCCTGAAGAGAGAATTAATATTAAGTAACTCCAGTTTTATAGATAACAAAACAAAATAAAGCAACCAATAGGGCTTTACTTCTTGCATGAGAACAATAACCAGTATCCTAAAAACCAATATGCATTTAAATTTTTAATCAATCACATAAAAGACATACCATCATTATAATAAAGAGCAAAAAAGAAAAGGTAACTTCCATATTTATCGAAGTTCAAATAATAAAAACACTCCAACAGGTCTTTTTTGCTAGCTTCCAAAAGATTTTAGGCTGGTTGCAATGGGAAGCTTCAAGCTAGAAATTTCTAATTCATATGGATGTAACCATCCCTTATGTTTCTCGAATGAACTTCATTCAAGATGAATAAAACTTTCAAAAGCAGCACAAGCTGCATTGAAATAGTTAGCTGCCAGACAAAAAATTCCAGATGATTTTTGTTGCCCCACATTGCCAAAACTGGCAGAGTAGTTTCTCATGAATTTACTCAAGTGTATCATAGGGAAAAATAGTTTCAACTGCACTTGGAAGACTGTAGAGTCCATCCCTTAATTACAAAAAAGCATCCAACAAATTCATGAGTGATCACTAGAAATTAAATTATAACTACAGCATTCACACAGCTTTGGAATTGAAGGCAAATGAGATATTGGGAGAAAATGCACAAGATTGCAACAGGATAGAGTCTCCTTGCAAATATCTCAAATACCAAAATTGGAAGAACTGGCATGGTGCGGATTAAAGTCATTATTTAGTAATTAAAACGATGCAATGTATAGAACAAATAGCAACAGATTCGTATCAAAACCTCATTTTGGCCTTGAAACACATTTATAATGGCAAAAAATGATCAACTACTCCCATGCAACCCTAAGACAAAGAGTTGTTTAACTAATTATTAAAAGCTTTTATGGTGAGGCAAAAATAAAAAGACAAACGCTAAGAGGATTAGGTGAAATGAATTATCAACCATAAACAAAAGGCTATAACCGTATTCAAAATGGAAAAGAATAAATTGATGAAGTGAAGCAACACTACTTATGGGATCTTCAAGGAATCATTCCAATAACTACTTCAGTAATTAGCATGCTAAAGAATAACAACAACTACTAAATGATATTAAAAGAAAAAAGAGGCATCTAAAGCACAAGTGCCGTCATGCTAAAGAATAAATTGATAGAGTGAAGCAGCACTACTTACAGGATCTTCAAGGAATCACACCGATAACTACTTTAGTAATGAGCATGCTAAAGAATAGCACCAACTACTAAATGATATTAAAAGAAAAGAAAAGCATCTAAAGCACAAGTGCTGTCATGCTAAAGAATACCTTCAGTACATATTTACATAAACCTTGCCAAATTCTCACAAAACTACCAAAAACTTAATCTAAAGAACTTACCATTTAAGTGCCTGCAACCACATTTCTCCAGAAACCAATGCAAAATCCCGCCCGGAGATACCCACTTCACCACTTTCACCATTCTGCAAAGAATTCTCTTCTCTCCTCAAATTAAACGCAAGTTCTGGATTGAAGATGCTATTTATAAGCTTCATAGGACCTGCATACGATGAAGGTGGAGTTGCCATAAACAGAACCCCTCTATTCCCATCTGATTCATCCGACGTCGTTGCATCTTGTGCATCCTTCCACCACCTAATCACCCAAATCAAATTGCAAAATGCAGGCCGGCCCACGTCATGAAAACATTAAACAAAAGAAAAAAAAAAGATTCCCCTTCTTCTCTTCCGAAAAATCATATCTAAAAAGCAAGCCTCGAGATTGAATCCTTAAACAACTCAAATCCCAACCCAAACCAAACCAAACCCATTTCATAAATTGAATCAAACTCAAAATGGAACCAAACCCACTCCATAAATCAACGAATAAAACCACAAAAACAATCTACTTAGTAACCCCACACTGTTTCCCAAAAAAACAAGAACAGAATTTGAATCCTTTGATCTTACATTCCTTCCTATTGCTACTTCTTTTGAGATTCAAAATCAAGATTTCTATTCATTTATTCCCTCTTAAGTTTTGAAGTTGATTGATTTAAAATTCAAAAAAAAGAGATTAAATTAAAAGGAGGCAGGCATCTCTGTTTTGGTCTAGATTTGTAAAATGGAGACCCTTCAAAGTATCAGATAAAGTAGTTGAGAGAGAGAGACCTGTAAGGAACAAAGTAGACTCGCTGGTCGTTGTCTGATTCGGGTAACTGAGTTGAATCGGAGAGATCTTCAGAGAGACCGTTCTCCATTGGAGAGAGAGAGAGAGAGAAAGAGAAAGAGAGAGATTTGAGTGATTTTAAAAATGGATAAAAGAGAGTAATGCAATGCAAATCATTATTTTTAATCTCTTTTTTGTAATAGACAAAGACAGACGAAGAGCATATAGCGGTAGTGGATTTTGCCGGGAGAGAGCTGGAGCTTTTTTCTGTGAAGAGGATTCAAGAAGGGAAAATAAATATATAAAATGCTATAATAATAATAATATGTAATTTAAACTCTAACAAATTAATTTATTTTTTATCTTAATAGAAAGAGTGTTTTTTTCGTAGTTAGCCTTGTTAAGTTATTTTTTTGTAAGGAAAGAAATCAACAATCTCAGATATATATAAACGTTATTTTTTAAAATAATATTTTTTTATTTTTAACATTAGTATATTAAAATAATTTAGAAATACCTAAAACATTAATTTAAATTAAAAAATTAATTTTTAGAAAAACTATAGCATAGCCGTAAAGATAGACATAATCTTAAATCTCAGAGTTACCATTTAAAAATATTTTTAAAATAGTCTAAGAAATAAATTTAATGTAAATTAATATAAAAAATACCTAAAAATATTTTTTACAATAAAAAAATATAAACAAATTGATAAGCCCGGAGATAGCATATGCTGGAATCTTCACATCATTTGAAAAATAAAAATAGCTTCTTATATAGTAATAAATTTGATAGTTTTTGTTTTTTTTTCATTCAACATCAAGGAAAAAAAAAACCTTTAAACCTTTTTAAACTAGGATTTTCCAACACATAAATTAGGGGTGATCATTTTTAGTTCGGGTTAGTTTTTATTAAAAAGCAATAACCAAACTGAAATTTTTTTTTAAAAAAACCGAAATCGGTTCAAACTGACCGGTTTCGGTTCGGTTCGGTTTTTTAGGACAAAAACAGGTTCAAACCGGTTTGGATCGGTTTTTTCTGGTTTTTTTTATTTGACTCGGGTTTTTTTCAGTTTGACTCGGGTTTTTTTCGGGTTTTTTCGGTTTGGGTTCGGTTCGATTTTTTCTGTTTCAGACTTATAAAACCAAAACCGAACCAGTTGGTTTTTTCAAAATTTTAATCAGTATAATCGATTATTTTTCACGGTTCGATTTTTCAGTTATTGTTTTTTTAATTTTCTCAGTTTAATCAATTTTTCGGTTTTTTTATCACCCCTAACATAAACTTTCTTTTCCAATCATGCATATGGTCTAATCTTAAGCTAACTTTCTGGTGCCTATTGGCTATTTTTTGTATTTTGCTGCTTGATATTCATATATTGCATCTTCGCAAGATATATAAAA
>Ga0307507_10007611_pt1 | contig 15583 bp, 8 predicted proteins | sample 7_EM_MG_FD_207223 | JGI IMG/M metagenome (GOLD analysis project Ga0307507, IMG submission 207223) | Populus trichocarpa ectomycorrhiza microbial communities from riparian zone in the Pacific Northwest, United States - 7_EM | ecosystem: Host-associated > Plants > Roots > Unclassified | place... | reverse complement strand
TTTCTTTTTTTGATGAAATAACTTTTTTGAGGAAGAAAAGAAAATTGCAGTACATCATTGAAGGACAAAACATCCTCTCAAAAAAAAGAAAACAAAGAATACTGACTAAAATATAAGACTCCCCATCTCCAGAAATTCACTAAGCAAAACTTCCAAAATCTCCTATTGGAAACACCAAAAGGAAGCTAATAAAACTATTATCCCAAATATGTCAAATAAACAAATTCATTTGATAAAAGATTCTTGAAATAGCGTTTCATCTAGATACATTTATGCCATATTATTTGCAAACATACCACATTTCCCATAAGATTAGCCTCTCTTTATCCTCCCAAAATCCAAAACCCATATAAAAAGAAACTCCTCCAGGTTAATTCAATACACCTATGCTCCCAGAAAAATCTGAGAGAGCCTGTTCCACAGCCTCCGAGCAACTGGGCAGTGAAAAAGTAGATGAATTGATTTGCTAAAACATAAACACAAACGTCCAGAAACAATGCCTTGTGAGGCCTAGCACATGCAACATGTCATGAATTTTAACCTTCTCAAGAACTAAAATGCAAACAAACATCTTAACCTTAGAGGCTACCTTAGCCTTCAAATTATAAACAAACAAGAGGCATGTGAACTAGGAAAAATTTGCTGGCATAAGAGACAGCATTCAAAAACAGAACGCTTCTTGAAGAAATTCAAACTCCCATATATTAAGATTCCTCAACAACAGAAATGTCTCAAGAAAACATTTCCCCTGGTAGGTAAATTGTTAGAGTTAGAAAACCATTTTTTTCAACTTTCTAATTTTTTTTTTTAGTTTTTTAAAAATGGATTCAAAAAGTGAAAGCTCTTTTCGGGGAGGACCAAAAGGAAGTTCAGCTTCCATTCCCCAAACTGTTAAAAAACAAAAATCATTTTTTTGTCTTCTCTTTTTTATTGGATCTTTAGAAAGGAATTTAAACTTAGATCTGTGCCAAGGTTGTAGTCGAAAAGGAAATAGGATCTTTATTTGAATACCGTTTGTTAACCAGTTTTTCAGAAATTTTGTTTCTGATAATTGAACTCCATTATAGGTGCATTTAACATGCATTTCTCTGTTCCAATCCTTTAAATCCTTGGACCATTCAGGAATTTGAAATAATAGCATACGAATGATATTTTTAGCTATTCTTTGTTTTGGAAAGGAAGTCAAAAAAAATATTCAAATGATTTTGGCATGCTAGAATAAGAGGCCATTTCATTAATGTCTCACATTGGAAGCCACAAGTAATCCTCTTTAAATGAATACGGCATAGTAAAAAGAGGACCAAATGTATATTAAACAACTAGGACGGGAAGAACAAACTCACGACTAGTTGTTATATATTGAGATTCCCAAACATAAAGTCAAAGATTTAGGACAATTTATGTAAGTTTGCATGTCTAGGATCTGATAAATTCAGCAGAATGCTCTGTTTATATGTGTGGGAAATGCCTTGCCTGGGAGCCTTAAGACTGCCTCACCACTACAATAAGGCAAGCAATTGACTACCCTAAGTGAACTCAACATAGTAGTATCAGCTAAGACTCGTAAAATTCTCATGGCAAAAAACAATTGCTAGTGCATGGGATTCAGCGTTTTGAATATGATTATCTTGAGTAAAAATAACTAGACATAGGCATGTATCACAATCATAGCTTATATTAGTGAGCCGGGATCTTAATTTAAAGCAAAGCTATGACAGCTAAAAGAGATGTAGTATGAATCTAGAACTTATCAAAAAATAATAGAGCATAATGAAATGTGCACACGCATAATGCATTTTATACAGTAAACTGTAAAAGGAAAACTACTTAGTAACCAAATATAAATGCTCGAGTAGAATTTTACAAGATAACACGGTCATTGAAACAATGAAGTAGAATATATTGGTGGACAGCATATCATTACAGATATGAATATGCTATATAATGGCAGGCTAGAAATTGCAAAACTTGAACATTCATCTCACCATTTGTCAAACATAAGTGATCTGCCTCTGCGGGGCCATCATAGAGAAGCACTCTATCCAAAACTTCTACTTTCCAAGGTGAGAAGGGTTCAATTGACTCTCTTATTTCCAGCATTCTTCTTGCTCGCCATCCAATATCTGTGTTGATAAGGTGCTGCTGATATCCAATGGTTTCAACAGGAAGGAAATCTGATGTAGCAGAAAAAGAGGGAAGAACAACTGAAAGACCAACTTCAGTCACCAAATAAAAGAATCCTTGGAAGGTGCAACCAACTGCTTCTCCAAAAGAAGCTTCTCCCTTTCCCTGGCTATAACTCATGTTAACCCTAGTATTCAAGCATCTGTCATCAAGAACTGCTGAGCTTGTGTGCATATTAAAATGAACAAGTTGAGTAGTGCTTTGACTTTTAGCATCGTGCTTCTTAATGAGTCGAGTGACTCCCATAGGAGAAAAACAGATGTAATCATCTTCACTAGATCTATTTGTGGGAAGAAAGACTTTCCGCATCAGGTGCGAACATACTTCAGAATCATGAAATGTGTGAGTGGCTATCTCAGAAAAACCATTCATCAAGTCCTCACACCCATGGCAGTTCGAGATTTGGATTTTATGAAGTGCATTTTTTCCAGCATAATCCAAAAAGAAGACCTTTTCATTCCTAGTGGATGGATCATTAGAATATACCCATTGGTGCCCAATGTCAGAACCACCAACCTTCCAGCCAGCCAATATCCCAAGCCCTAAATGTTGAAAATGTGGAAGCAATTTATCACAAGCATAGGAGTTGTTTGAGAAATAGTCACCAGTACGCATGACATACACTACTCCATATTCATCAACTACAGCTAAAAAGGACGTATGGGATCCAGTAAGCAATTTTCTAAACATTCCTTTACCAAGGAGATCAACACATTGGGAAGTTGACTTATCATGAACTTCTTCAACTTGTTTGATCTGAAAATCAGCAGCCATAGTCATTTTTTCTTGCTGCCATAGGACTGAATGAGGGTTTAACCCAGAAGCTTGTAAAATATCTACATAAGCAACAAGCTCACCGGACATTGCAGCATAAAAGTAGATTAAGCCAGAAGCATTTAGGCAAACAAGAAGGTTATCAGAAAAGCAAAAGTCTGCCCACTCAGACACATAGTCTACATGTACACTTTGCGTAAGCTTCACTAAGGAAACCCATTGGATTCCCCAACTGTCTAGCTTTCCAACAAGAAGTATACTTTTTGTCTTGCTTCTTTCACTTTCATTCCCAGTACTCACAAAAGCAGAATCAACCAGTGTTAAAACAAATCCAATTAGGTGATGTGAATTGCTGGGGAAAACTCGGGAGCATTTGTATGAACCAATACAAAAATCATCAGACTTGGTTATAACTCTCTCGTTCTCTGGATTGAACATGGATTCGCACTTGCTCTCCTCCCCATTTGTTGTGATGGAATTGTCATGATAAAGTAGGTTCAGTAGTGGTGAAGTCCTGTCAAAAACGCTAAAGGAAACAACCTCTGCAGAGCCAGGAAAAGATGCCTTCTCTGGAAACCTGGTCCAGATGTTACCCTCAGATTTGATAGTCTTGACTTTGATGGAGAATGAGCGCAACCACCTCTTTGAAGCAACACCTCTCAACAGCTCATCAGCCCCACTCTCCTTATCTATGTCTTGCAGACTTCCTCTATTTCCATTGGCCCTGTCATCAGCCACGACGGTAGATGTGCCTTCAGAACACAAGCCTGAAGAGCCCCGATCCTTCAAATTTTGAGCTGGTGTAGAGGAAGGGCCCCAATCAACCCACCTCCCTTGACCAAACTCGTCCTCAAGTGCAGTTTTAGTTGTTCCGCCATCAATATCAGGCTTACGGAAAGCATGCACTGTAACACCATTGCTACTAGACACAAATAGAAACTCTCTAAATGAAGCCTCCTTGTGCTGATTATAAGTATCCCCACACACACCCCAAGCCAGTGAATTCACATCACAAACAAAACAAGAATTATTAGATCTTGAAAATTCGTGTTCAAGAGAAAAACCATTATCAAAATCCTTTACTGATGCAGAAGTGTATGGAATATCATCCTTCAAATCTGACCTACTAGGTTCTGTCCATGATTCAGAGCTGAAAGCTGCTGAAGATCGACATTGAAGCCTTTCATCATTCAAAGGTTCTGAAACACGATTACTTACCGATTCCCCTGCCAAAATGATTACAGAATAACAACAAACCAATATGTAACGAAAACCACAACCACAGCATTCCGTAACAAAATACAGAAACATAAGGATTTTTCGACGTATATTTACCGGCAACTAAAGGAAGGAGCAAGGCTTCACATTGATAAGACAGTAACAGCAAAAGCTCCCTCGTCGGCGATATAAAACCCTCCCGAAATTCCGACAAGTCAATATTGAACTGAGAGGGGCCCCATTTATGGAGCTGCAGAACTGCCGGGCTCTCACCGCCAAGACAGTAATCCATCTAAAACGGTAAAAGAGAGAATATTCAACCATTTTATGCAATAATATAAATTAATTCACTAATCGCAACCGAAGCTCGCCGAAAAACTTCAACTATTCCACTAGATTAATTTGATTCCTATTATTTAAATTTATAATCATAATCAGCAGAAAAGAAAGGGAAAATGATAATAAAATGAGAAATAATTAAGGAAAAAAAGTTTACATTTCTTCTAATCGGAAAGAAATACATAAAAATAAAATAAAAACCTGGACCTGTTGAGCGAATCGGTTTTACTGGAGTAACGCCATCTCTGCAAATGTCTCTCTCTCTCTCTCTCTCTCTCTCTCTCTCTCTCTCTCTCTCTCTCTAAATTTTTAGATTCTCCTACAGCAGATTGTTATTTTATTTTATTTATCTGCTCTGTTTTCTTTTCTCTTCTTTTTTTTTTTTTTTTTTTTGCAGGATTTTGTTAGTTGTTTACGACAGTCCAGCGAAGCTGGTTCTGACTTTCTTGGAGGCGGGATACTCTGCGGCTTCAATTTGCTGTGCTCATTATGTTTTCTTGGCGGTACAGTCCATCATATTCAATTTGTTTTTGGATTTTAAAACCGTTTTAAAAAAAAATTATATTTTATATTTTAAATTATTTTTTTAAAATATTTCCAATCGTCTTATATTTTAATATCAAAAATAAATTTTAAAAAATTAAAAAAATATTATTTCAATGTATTTTCAAGTAAAAAACACTTTAAAAAACAATCACTACCACAATATCAAACAAGCTCAGTTATTGTTTTTTAGAGTATTTTTTGCTTGAAAATATATCAAAATAATATTATTTTATTTTAAAAAAATTATTTTTGACATCCACAAATCAAAATGGTCCAATAACAAAAAAGAAATTAATTTTAAGCAAAACAATTCAGTTTTTTAGGAAATATGGTTTCAAACGCATTCTCAAACTAGCTTTAAATCATGAAAAAATTGTTTCTAGTTTTTTGTATTTTAAAAAATAAAATGGCCAACCTGTTTTCAAATTAAATTTATTTTAAGATAATAAGGAAATTGATTGGTTTAGAATATTAGAGTTAGTTTTCATTTTAATTTAATTGATATTTTTAGAAGAAAATAGACTTTATCATTGAATGGGTGTTGATAAATGTCACATGTGTGCGCGCGGCGTGGCGGGATGTCGAGGTCAAGGAATTGTTATCTAGCTATTTGGTTTAGAGTCAATAAAAAACCTAGTGGACTGGTCTTATTTGAAATTTCAGGATGAGAGGTTGATTGTGGTTAAGAAATATATTACCACTCCTATTGCACCTTACCTAAGATAATTTTCATTGTGTAATCCATATGTGGTATAAAGGTGTTATTCCCCTTTGAACTATGAGATTGCCTTCTCTTATTAACTGTAACAAGTGAGTTGTGTTTGTATACATTCAAGATCGTATATGGAAGAGGATTCATGACTAGATAAGTTGTATGTTATCTAAAGCAAGTAAAACAATTATGCTTAATTATATTGCTCAGCCTTTTCTTACCTATAGTATAGGAGTTTTCCTATTACCTATTACTTTATGCTAAGAGCTACAAAGGATGATGAATTATTATTGGTGGAGCAATAATCACCAAAATGGTCATGAAATAAATTAACAAAGGTGAGGTAGATTGTGAAGGAGAAAAGACAGTGGTGGCCTAGGTTTTTGCAATTTATATTACTTTAATTTGATGCTTCTTGGTAAGCTGGGGTGGAAACTATTTGCCGAACCACTCTCTTTGGTGATTAGGATTCTCAAAGCAAGAGTTTTTTCTATAAGGGACTTTTTGAATGCCAATATAAGGCATGAGCCTAGTTATGTTTGACAAAATATTCTTAGCTCCAAGGAACTAGATATAAAGGGCATTAGATGGTGAATTGGCACAAGTAGTAAAGTTATTGTATGGTCTACTGCGTGGTTGAATAACAACTCTAACAGATATATAGAAACTCGTATGATGAAGGGACTTGAATCTATGCTAGTTAGTGACCTGATTATTGACAGTAGAACTAAATGGGATTGGAACTTGCTAAACTCTCTTTTCCAACTAATAGATGCACTTTCAATTATGAGTATCCCTTTATCTTCATGGAAAGTGGATGATACGAACCAAGTTAGATCCGAATTTAGCCTTAAAATATCTATTAACCAGTTTTGCGATATCAGTCATACCTCTATATCAAAATGAGCTGAAATTTTATAGGGAGATACTAGATACATAAAGATATATTTTGGTAAATTATCAGGTTAAATGGAGTTTGTAACATATTATTTAAGATGTTTGAAGTTACTAGACAAATGTTGTCAAATCTGTCAGACTAGACCTTTGTGTACTATTTGGAACATATCTGGCGCTATATGTGTAATTGTTCTACGATTTAAATTGAGATGGCAACTAGACATTTCAAGCTTTCCAACCATATATGGTAAGCCCAACAATTCATTCAGACGAGAGAGAACGACGTGTTTTAAGTTAGGACTAAAAAATCTGCAAAGAATATTTGAAAATTAGATATTCGGGTTATATGGAGGAATTTTAGCATGAAGAATTTGTTTTTATTATCCTATTTTATTTATTTATTTATTTATTTAATGTTGAATAAGTATTTTTAACTTGGGTTTGTTATGGCTCATTAGACATTGTTTAGGGGTTTGTTTCATTATTGACTTATGTCAGTTGATTACTAGTTTAGACTCATTAGCTTGCAACCCAAAAAGAATCTATTAGAGTTAGTTAGACAAGACGATATTATGTTTTTTTAGTTGTAAATCTCAGCAGCAAGTTGGAGAATAAATGTGAGTTTTTTTTATGGCAAAACAACATTTCTTTACAGGGACAAAGATCGTAAACTGACTTATCGAAGATTAACTGGCTTCATGACATCATTCATATACTTAGGGTTCTTAGATACAAGGTTATCTCTGGGTCCAAGTCCTTTTCCAATACCTTTGGTTTTTAGATACAGGGTTACCTTAGAATCAAGGTTTTATCAAACCTGATTTTCAGCTTTTCAAATTGTTATTTACTTTGTTGGGGGTTGCTTAACCACATGATCAAGAGATTCACATTAAGTGGTATTATAGCTTAGCTTTAAAAATCAGGTTATATATTTTATTTTCTTCTTATTAGTTTCAGCTTTCTTAGCTTTAGTTGTCTTTGATTTTGTTTTTGATTATTTCGTATCTAGAGCTTAGTAGTTTGTGTCTAAATTTAAAAAAAAAAAAGATGTTATTTTAGTTTGTTGATGTCTAATAATATATTAGTAGCACAAAGAGTTAAAAAAGAAGAAGCAAAGAACGTTTAAAAATCATTTTTGTCGAATCTGCCACAGTACACAAACAAAGGAGAATTTGAACCAAAACAATTACGAAAATTCTTAACTTATATATACTTGTTCTAGGAGTCCTAATCACACCCCTTATAAAATTTGAGTTCATTTAGAGATCATTGCTATAGTATCTAAGGTTGGGATTAAAAGTTGTCGTAATAGGTCAGAATCGTATCAAAAAGGAATTTTAAATCAAATAAATTCATAAAATTATGAAATGTTATATATTGGGTTTTAAGATTCTTGCCGAACCCCATATATAATTTGAGGTCATTTGAAGTTTGTTTGCTATAGTAACAAAATTCAGGATTGGAAATTATCGTAACGAGTCTAATTCGTGTCAATAAGTCAAACTTGTTTTACTGCTGATATTTCTCAATTATGATAGTATAATTACATCATAATTGATATACTTAGGTGTCATTTAAATTTTTGTTTACATACATTTTGCACCCTTTTTCTTTTGTGTCTTAAAAAACGTCCATTTTTCATACGAATTTGCTTGTTACTTATGAAATTATAATCGTAGTTTTGTCTTCGCTTGTTTTTATATTTTTCTTGCTTCTTGAGTTATATACACATATTTGGATACGCTGATAAAGCTGTTATATTTGTTGTTGATTTCAGTTTTGCAAGAGTAAAAAAAAGGAGAGACGAGAGGAAAAAGACGTGGCGAATATATTTGAGTGAAACACGGTAGGAGTGTAAAAACATGAAAAAGTGGGGAGGAATATATATTCAACTAACCAACCTTCATATTCAAAGATGTCGGAGGCAAGCAACAACATAGTACCATAGAAAGGAGACAATAAAATTGTAACTCAATTACACATTATGAATTAGCGAATGGATCGGATGACCAATGAATTTGGAGATAAGTTGGATAGGTTGGAGAGTCAACATGTTAATGATCATGGTGGGGTTCAAATTAGGCCTGAGCGAAGAGAATTTAATGTTATGAGGATTGTTATACAAGTTAACACTAATGCAGATGAATTTATGGCTGATAATACAGACATGAGTGATGTTGATTTTGAAGATGTGTTAATGAGACATGGGGAACATTTTGGACAACAACAAAATTTTCAGTTTGTAGGGGAAAAATATGGTGATAATTTTGGCTATAAGGGTAATTATATGTATCGGGACCATAATGTTGAGTTAGGTGGAGATTTGGATACAATTAAGCTGAAAGCATCAGTTTTTTAGAGAAAAATAATCCAGAAATTTATTTAAAATATAAGAAGAAGGTAGAGTGGATTTTTTAGTGTTATAATCATCCGAAGTCCAAGAAAATCAAGCTTGATGTGATTGATTTTTTTTACTATGCCATTGTGTGGTAGGATCAATTAATGACAAACCACAAGAGAAATTATAAGAGGCAAGTTGATACTTGGAATAAGATGAAATCCCTTATGATAAGGGGATTTTTGCCTAGTTACTATTATAGAGAATTGTATTAAAAGTTGCAGAGTTTGAGTTAAAGTACAGAGAGTGTTGATAAGTACTTCAAGGAAATGAAACTTGCTATGATTCAAGCTAATGTTGAGGAGGATATGAAGGCTACTATGGCTAGATTCATGAATGACCTTGATCATGCTATAACTCATATTGTGAAGTTGCATCATTATGTGGAATTGGAGATGATGGTGCATATGGCTGCGAAGGTGGAGAAACAACTTAAACGAAAGGATACCATTCGACAAAGCCAACTATTAGGCCCTTTGAAACCTTAGAAACTCAATTAGAAGGTTAGTAATAGGGGTGGTCCATCACAGTAGAATGAGGAGGGAAAGACTGAATACCTTAGAGAGAAGAAAGACTCATCGACCATTTTTAAAAGTAACAATGTTACTCTTACTTCTCGTAATTATAACATTAAATGCTTTTGTTGTCTGAGTTTTGATCATGTTACTTTACAGTGTCCAAACAAAAAATTCATGATTATCAAAGCTAATAATGAGGTTGAGACCTATGGAAGAATAAAGAGGAGAAGATGCTACCATCGGATGATGCTGATGATATTTGCGTTGAGTATCTGATTAAGGGAGAGGCACTTATGGTGAGGAGAGCATTGAATATGCATGCCAAGGTAGATGATTTAGAAGGTCAGAGAGAGAACATATTCTACACGAGATGTCATGTTTATAATAAGGTATGTAGTTTAATTATAGATGGTGGTAGTTGCACTAGTATAGCTAGTACTGAATTGGTGAGAAAGTTAAACTTGCACACTACCAAACATCCTATAGTTTATAAATTACAGTGGTTAAATAATGATGGTGAAGTGTACGTGAATAAGCAGGTTTTGGTTATTTTTTCTATTGGTAAATATTGTGATGAGGTGTTATGCGATGTTATGTTATGCCAATGTAAGCTAGTCAATTATTGCTTGGTAGACTATGATAGTATGATAGGAGAGTTATGCTTGATGGAGTGAAAAATATGTATTCCTTTTAGATGAATGGAAGACCTATAACACTTGTATCTTTGACACCTAAGCAAATATATGAGGAGCAAGTGAAATTAAAAAAGAAGAAGATGGTTGAAAAATAAGAGTTTGTGTATCAAGAGGACCTTCTTTACTAATAAGGTTCTTCTTAGTTTTGATGATAATGTTATTCTTTGGCTTGATACTTATTTTTTGACCTTAGAAGATATTTTTCATGATACAGATTTGAGATCAAATATTTTTAAAGAAGAGGAGGATGATATAAACCAAGTTATATCTGAATTTGACCTTAAAATATCTATTAACTAGCTTTGTGAGATCGGGCATATCTCTCAAAACGTACATCAAATTGGGCTGGACTTTTACAATGAGATATTAGATACATGGAAGTATATTTGGGTAAATTTTCAAGTCAAATGGAGTTTGAAACATATTGTTTCAGAAGGTCAAAGTTACTAGATAAATCTTATCAAATCTGCTAAAGTAGATATTTGTGTACTGTTTGGGACATATATGCAGCTACAAGTGGAATATTGTTGCGATTCAAGCTGAGCTGGCAACTAGACATCACAAAATTTTCAACCATATATGGTAGGCTCAATAATTCATCCAGACAAGAGAGAACGACGTGTTTGAAGTCAGAACTGAAAATCTGCCAAGAATGAGCGAAAATTGGAGATTCGGGCTACATACAGGAATTTTAGCATGATGACTTTGTTTTTATTATCCTATTTTATTTATTTAATTATTTTTGAATAATTATTTTTTATTTGGGTTTGTTCTAGCCCATTACATATTGTTAATGAGTTTATTTCATTATTAAACTTATGTTAGTTGATTACTAGTTTAAGCTCGTTAGCTTGCAACCCAAAAGGAGTCCATTAATGATAGGTAGATGAGACTATATTATGTTTTTTTAGCTGCAAATTTCAGCAACAAGTTGGAGAATAAACATGAGTTTTCATTTTGTTTATTTGTGGCAAAGCAACCTCTTTTTACGGGAACAAAGATCGTACACTGACTTATCGAAGATTAACTAACTTTATGGTGTCATTCGTATACTTAGGGTTCTTAGATAGAAGATTATTTCTGAATGCAAGTCTTTTTCCAATACATTTGGTTCTTAGATACAAGGTTACCTCTGAGTTACGGTTCTATCAAATCTAATTTTTTACTTTTCAGATTTTTATCCAATTCATTAGAGGTCGCTTGGCCACATCACATAATTAAGAGATTCGCATAAATAGAGGATGAGTTGATTTGGCACTATAGTAAAAATGGCTTCTGTAACTCAAAATATATCTCAAAATCTGAACACTGCGGCTATAGAGGTATTCCAGATTTTGGTGAGGCTGAATGGAGAAGATTATAGAATCTCAAGGTACCACCGAAGATCAAACTTTTTTTTTTTTATGGAGAGCTTGCCAGGATTGCATCCCTACACAATTTCGACTCCTTCAGAGGGGAATTGAGATCAATGATGTTTGTGTTTTTTGTGGTTCTGCAGGTAAGATTAGAGAGCATGTTTTGGTGACTTGTCCATATGCTTGTGATTTGATGAGCATGTTTCTGTTGGCAGGAGTTGGGTCTGGCTTTTAATATGACTACCACCGTGAATTTCCAACGGTGGTGGTTCTTCACTCAATTTCATTTGCTTGATGAGGATTTGCTGCCGAAGGTGGGTGTGACCGTGTGGTCCATCTGGAACCAAAGGAACGATAGAATATGGAATAACGGGGCTTCGGCAGAGCATTGGGTGGTTAAGGCTGGTCTGGATTTTCTACAGAGATGGAAAACAGCACAGACCACTCCCTTGTCTTCAGGATCTCGTCAGGCTCCTTTGCATAAATAGGAGAAACCTCCAGTTGGGTATCTAAAGTGTAACGTGGATACAAGTGTTCTTGAAAGGACATGGTTTCCAAATAGCATGACTGACCCCAACATTCCAGATTCCATATTCCATATTCCAAATCTGATTACATTTATTCTTTCTATCCATTTCTTGAAGTTCATTTCTTTTTTCGAAGTTTCTGTCAAATTTCGTTCCAGAATACAATCTGAGGCAGTAAACCACTATGGGATTGATGGCGGCATAGAGCCACAATTCCAAGTCAAATGAGAAGCAAAAAGGACGACATGAAATACTTGAGGAAATTCTGATAAATTTAAGGTCTGCTGCAAAGCATTTCCATACATTTTTGCATGGTAATCCAAGATTCACTACCCCAAAAACACATTGTCGAGATGAATCTACATTTGTAATCATCCTTGGCATAGTTCAAAATATCAACAGCATAGACTATGAAACAAATACTACCAATCATAAACAAGTGGAGAATCAACCTAGGAAACAAAGTCATGAAATTAACTAGAAGAGATCCAAAAGTTAAAAAGAAAAGGACTTGCAGAGTAAACCGTGCTAGTACTATCATATTGAAACAAGGTAGCCACCATTGAAGGTGTCCTCTGCTTAGATAATCCTACTAGTCAAAAGTCCAACTTGCATACAAACACAAAAACAGCTCATATCATCTTAAGTACCCATCTCCATCGGTAGCCAACACAAGTAAACTCCCACTCCCCATAATCACAACAGCATTGGACAACGACAGAATAACAGCATCCAATACCAAAATGGGCTGATCTGCCAATTCCAATTCATAGCTTAATTGCTTCTCCAAGAATCAAGTTTTTCCATTTAGCATTCCATAATAGGAAGAATATGACAGCACAGCGAAGTAGTAGCACCAAAGCAATTTAGAGCATGAAAAATATGGAAAAATAGGCAATAATTTCGGGTACCGTAGACATAGCAATGTATAATCTATTCTCTATTACAGAACACAGCATAAAGTTTCAGCAAGCATATGGGAGGTATGGGCTCAGTTCATCCTAGTCTTACTTTACCAGAGCCTTCCCTGCTGCAAAACTGTACAAAGTCATGATAATCTGTACAGAAAACAACAAGTAGAGAACCAATTCTTACAGCAACTATATTAGGAAACAACTAGAAACAAAGGCCAAAACCAAGACCAACAAACGACTTATGGCTTGCAGCTATAAATTCCTAATTTCTATACTCTCGTGCTGCTGCTTTCCTAGAACTGATAGAAAAACTCTGGTATTCAACAGCCTGCATCCAATGAACCTGCATTTTTAATCCATCCCACCAGCAGGTCTACACACTATAGCAAAGCAAACTCCAATGTGCTTCATCATGGTTTCTTCCCCTCCACACTAGAGATAGATATGTAACTACAGCAAAGATAACTAATGGCCCAGATAAAAATTCCTTCGAGACACCAGTCTCAAAAACAGATTAGTGATAACTACTGGCTAAATTTAATCTAAAATTGTGTCATTTATGCGACTAAACTACAAGTGAGAAAAATGATTAAGCAACATGACAAAATAATGGCAACCAAACTGCTATAGAAAATCACTAATTCACAATAGAATAATTAAACCCCAAATTGTTAAACACAGAATAAGCAAAGCAACCAAACTGTACATATAGACACGAACAAACAAATAAATATCCAATGAGAGAACATTATTCTCCTCGACTGACGCATAAAATCATCTTGAAAGAAAATAGAAAGTACATACTAACATGTCAATTATGGATCATATCTTATCAATCTTATCTGCCTTGACAACAGGATTGGCTTTAGCAATAGCATCCTGTCCAGCACTCTTGTAATCGAACACACAGTTATGCTTGTCCGAATATCTGTGCTGCGAACAGAAAGTGTATCCACAACGGCACTTGAACCCTGTCAAGCCCACTTTTTTCCTGCAGAAGTTGCACCTGTTTGCCACCACCACCGGCCGCTTCTCCTCTTCACCTCCTTCTTGTTGCCCTTCAACTTCTGCTGCTGCTGCTGCACTGTTTTCGGCAACATGAACTGGAACATCAATTGTTGTTGTAGTTGTGTCTTGTTGGGTTAGAAGGAATTCTTTGTAACATTTAGAGCAGAGATTATTAGTGTTGGGGCTTCCAAAAAAACCACAGTTATTCACACAAAGAATTGGCGTGTTTTGTGCCTCGTTACTGCTGCTGTCTTCTAGCTTTCTCTTTTGGGATTCTTGCTCCATAATAATAATATAAAAAAAAAACTCAAATTTTAGGGGGAAAACAACTTATTTCAAGAAACAGAACTGATCTGGTAAGAATATGATAATACAAGAAAAACTAGAAATCCAGAATTATATTATAGGAAAAAAAAAAAAAAGACAGCCCTTTCGAGATTGGAGATAAAACACAAAGGAAAAGATATGAAAAGGTAGAACAAGAAATCAATATGAGATCTGGGATGATACGGGTAGAGAAGTGAAGAAAACATGTATATATATAAAAAAAAAAAAGGGGAGAGAGAGATTGTGTCTTCGTGTGGTGTTGTTCGTAGTGACTTTGTGGGGTGGGTTTGGTTCATCAGAAAAAGGACAAGGAAAGAAAGGTATGGTTTTTGGTTTTTTACCGAAGAGATGACGTAAGAAAGGGAAAGATGCGGTCTTTATATTTCCTCTGTAGCTTCATCAATATTTTTTTTTTTAGAATAATCATTTTTAATTCGGATTAATTTTTATTAAAAAATTTAAAAAAATAATTAAAATCAGTTTAAATTGACCGGTTTTGATTTGATTTTTTAAAATAAAAATCGGTTTAAACCAGTTTGGTTCGGGTTTTTTGGTTTGACTCGATTTTTTCAAGTTTATAAAACTGAAACTAAACCGGCCGGTTTTTTCAAAATTTTAATCGGTTTTTTTTCACGGTTCGGTTTTTTCAGTTTTTTTTCTGTTTTCTCGATTTAATCAGTTTTTTAATTTTTTTGCGCATCCCTAGTTTTATTTCTATATTATTTATAATTCTGAATTTCTCAATGTTACCCTCTTAATTTCCAAGAAGTTCTACCCTTGTACCAAATTGTTAACTAACCTAACTTTTCAATATTAGTATTTGAACTATGTACTTCAGGTTTTTAATTGTTTCTGTTACAATATTTTATGTGGTTTTACAGGAAAAGGCGCGACTAAAATACAAAATATGGAAAAAATTAGCATTTTCTTAGTTATTTACTTATTTTTTAATAAATTAAAGATTTGAATTTTCTTAAAAAAATTATAGAGGTAACATTAAGTAATCTTATACTACGAGGGTGGAAGTTAAACATTGATAAATTATAGGGACAAAAATAGATTAGTCGGGAGGGTAATATGGAACTTTCAAGTGAAGTATGTGTATGTATAAAGTTGTATGTACACGAGTGCATTAGATATATTTTGTATGATTTGCTGTCAGTCACTAAAA
>Ga0307507_10007610_pt1 | contig 15587 bp, 12 predicted proteins | sample 7_EM_MG_FD_207223 | JGI IMG/M metagenome (GOLD analysis project Ga0307507, IMG submission 207223) | Populus trichocarpa ectomycorrhiza microbial communities from riparian zone in the Pacific Northwest, United States - 7_EM | ecosystem: Host-associated > Plants > Roots > Unclassified | place... | reverse complement strand
TCGGGTCCCCGCTATATTCCCGATACGGCTAGCCTCTCCTATGTAGCCACCTTATTTTTTACCCATCCTTCCTTCCTTACATCCTCCCTACCTAGGGAGGCACCAGAACGGCAGCCAGCAGAGGACCGTCGCCAGAACCAGACGACCGTTGCCAGAACTAGACGACCGTCGCCAGAACTAGACAACCGTCGTCAGAACCAGACAACCGTTGCCAGAACTAGACGACCGTTGCTAGAACCAGAAACCGTCGCCAGAACTAGATGACCGTCACCAGAGCTAGACGACCGTTACCAAAGCTAGACAACCGTCGCCAGAACTAGACGACCGTTGCTAGAACTAGATGACCGTCATCAGAACCAGACGACCGTCGCCAGAACCAGACGACCGTCGCCAGAACCAGACGACCGTCGCCAGAACCAGACGACCGTCGCCAGAACCAGACGGCCGTTGCCAGAACTAGACGACCGTCACCAGAACCAGAGACCGTCGCCAGAACTAGACAACCATCGCCAGAACCAGACGACCGTCCTAGAGCCAGACGACCGTTACCAGAACCAGACGACAACCGTTCAAACAACCAGCCAGCGAATACTACGAACAATTTAATCAATCAATTAATTGAATTAAACCAGAGCTTTGATATTGGCCTGTTACCAAATTAAATCAAGGCCTCCTAGGGAAGCACCCTAGACGGCTACCGTTTAAATATATAGCCAGCAAACGGCTATAGAGAACGATTTGAATAAATTAGAGCCTTTAATCAGGCCGACCCCTCCCCTAAATTAAACCAGACACTGATATAGGTAGGTAGGTAGATAGGCAGACAGATAGGTAGGTAGGTAGGTAGGTAGGCAGGTAGGTAGGCAGGTAGGTAGATAGGTAGGTAAGTAGGCAGGTAGGTAGGTAAGGCAGGTAGGTAGGTAGATAGGTAGGTAGGTAGGCAAATAGGTAGGCAGGCAGGTAGGTAAGTTAGTAGGTAGATAGGTAGAAGAGAACCGTCACCATATATTAAATTATCTAAAATAATATAATTTATTTTGCTAGCTTTATAAATAGCTTTAAAGTAGCCTTTATTTATCTAAAATATACTATTGGTATAAAAGAGGTAAATGGCTCTATATACTTTGCCAAATGCGCAGGCTGCGCGCAGGCTGCGTGTCAAAAAAACACGACATAGGCTAGTTGGTCGAGTTGCCAAATGCCCTCAACTGCGCGCCAATTGCGTCAACCACCAACCATTGAGGCCATTTAGAGGGGACCATATTTTGCCGATGTTATAGATTTTCTACTAGTCTTAGATATTCTTATACAGCTTCTCCCTTACTACCTCTAGAGCTAGAAAAGAATGTAGAAATAAGAGGAGACTACGGTTTTTACCAATTTAGAGAAGTTCTCTCTATTTTCCAGTTTTAAATTAGTTGTTAAACTCTAGAAGCTAGAGATAATAGTTGTGTTTTTGGCTGTAAAAGGTGCTTTGTAGTAGAGTTTTTAGGGCTAGAACTGGAGCTAAAACTAGCTGCTAGTTCGTCCTTATCTTTGCCAATCTCTTCTATATAGACCTCCTTAATTGCGTAGTTTTCCTTAAATTTAAGGATTCTAAATGCGTAGCTATTGCAAAGCTTTTCAAATATAATTCTAGGAGGAAAGAGACTATATATACATAGGATAGGTGGCAAGAAGGCTGACGGCGATGCTGACGACGATTTGTAATCGTCTCTTCATTGCCACTCAGTCGGTAATAGGTAATGGAAACAAGTGGTGAGTCATAGGGTGACAAGTACGATCTTGGTCGACAGAAAAAAATCCTCTAATAATACAGAAGCTTCACGTTTACGGCTTCAAGATTACTATATAATTGCATATTCAGCCCCAAAACCACTCAAAGCCATCTTTATTGCTTAGACTTCCAGGTCTTCGACCTCCTTCCATCAGCTTTTATTCTAAATGTCGACGCCAAGTTGGCTACACTCGTCAGGGTGGAAGGATGCTCCGCCAGTAGCACCCTCACACATATTTCATTTCTATTACTCGGAAATCCTTGGCCTTCTCCTATTAGCCTTGACTCCCGTACGTTGACGCTTGGCTGTTATACTATTTAGCGTAGAATGATGCTCTACTGCTAGAGTCTTTTTGTACCCCTTAGCGCTCGTTAGCTCACTCATCCGCTAATTTGTAGGTTTATCTAATCAGATACCATTATACGGCGAAAGCACTATTCTGAGTGTATATGCTGTAGTATATCGAATACCATCAAATACACGATGATCCCGTACTGCGGTTTGATGATTCATTGATGTATAGGCTCTGAAACACTTCTACTTTAATCGTCAATCTCCTGAAGTAATTTGGGTTCGATATTCAGGGAGTTTTCGGAGCAGTATTAGTATTGCCTAGATTCCCAGACACAAACACCACCAGAACGGCTGCGTAGGCTGCCGTCGCCGCGAATATTTCTGACCTTTTCGCATTCGTTAGAAGCCCCACGCCAATAGCGAAGAGAATGGTGAAGCCAGAAATCATCCCGAGTTTAGCACCCGGGTTTGTCACAAAGTATAAACTTGTGATGGCACCGATGAGAAGAATTGCAGCGATGACAGTGCTGATGAATGCTACCGCCCACATGACATGGCGCTCGGGGAAGTGCCTCGTATTATCTCCAGGGTCTGGGTATGCTTTGTCCTTGTGTAAAATATTAGGTAGGGATTGAATCAGGAAGCGGGTACGTTACCTGGAAGGGCCAATGGTCCTGTAGAAAGCGGGATAATGCATCTTTATCTATAGGAGGTCGAAGGGCAGCGAGATCTTTCTCATCATCTAGCATGGATTTCGCTCTTCCGGTCAGGATTGGACTCTCTCCGCGCGATTTTGGATTCCTATTCTTTCCATTGAACCAGTTACGGAAAGCAGTGAGTACCCGGCTACTAGGTCGGTCGAGATTCGCAATTTGTGATTGAAGCAGCAATGCTTCATCTAGTCTCTGGTTAGAAATGCAAAAGAACGCTTCGTCTGCGGCAGCAATATAATGTCATATCGGAATACAACACACTCAAAATGTCCGTAAAGGTTAGCATTTGAGGAAGCCAACTCAGAAAGAGACACCGCGAGGGTTATGACGACTGTAATTTCGAAAATATAATGGAAATAATATTCGAGTATTGTAGTTGACTTACGGTATTCCTTAATCTTTTTCTGGAGGAGCTTGGCGAGCTCCATGCGCCTTCTCTCAGGCCGATCCGGGTCCTCGGCATTCTCCACAAACGTTTCCCACCTCTGCCCCGACAACCTCAATTCCATGTCCTGGCTTTCTTGTGTTTCTTCATCCAGCCTATCCAGGGTCCCTTCCAACGCAATCAATTGGCTCTGGAGGTACAGAAGATTGCGCGCGCTGAGTCGATCAAATTTGCGGAAGACATACGACTCGTTGTCAGGATCATGCGCGATCCAAGCGGCGAGCGCAGGATAGCCGTCTCTGGGGGCTCTTGGCGCTCTAGGAATTGCGAGTTCGATGTCTGGAGGCGCACCGATCGCTTGCTTCTGCATCTCATTGTAAGTAGTAGAATTTTATACCATTGTATTTGATTCTGGAGCAACTTCCTTCTCTTCTTCGCAAAAACAGATCATTACGGTGCTATTTGGAGGGCTCGCCACCCTCAAGGCTGACTTGTCGGCTCAACTTGGCGTAAAGACAGCGCCAATCTCATACTGACAACAATCTACACTTCGCTGTCTTTCCAGCCGCTTTGTTGTGGTTGGGGGAATAGCTGACATACCCGAGAAGACAGCAAATTAGGTCAACTCATGTATTGCGAATGGTACAACACCATGACGATGTTTCCACCTATCCTCTCATTCATGACTTTCTCTTGCATTCCAAAATCTATAAGTACAAAGGTCCACTATGCTCCGTCGTTCATCTACCGTTTTCTTCGCACATTATCACAATTCGCCTCTGCAGGCAAAGTTGAGACTCTAGAGCCATGGCGAACTATGTTCAGGCTAAATTCGAGCTTTAATACCTTTCACAAGAGACTGAACTCCAGCCGCTCCCCCCACGCAGTTTCAAGGTCAGCCGAGGACAAGCAGTGACAAATATTCCTCTCGTCTGAGGTCTCATATTTCCTTGTATTTTGGGAGGCTCTACAGTGCAATACGATAGTTGTCGTGGCCTTTTGATTTGATGCTTTTTCATTGGTTATGCCAAATTTACGGCCACGTAGCGCTGCCAGTTGGCATGAAGTCGATGTGAACCCTTTTATGTCGGACATTAGACGACAGGACGCGGCAAAAAGAGAGTAAGTTCTCGATTCCGCTTCTGGCTGATGCTCAAGCCGTTATTCTACAACCATTCTGCTTAAGTTCAAACATTAAGCTCATACTCAATTCACAATAGGATAATAATCGCATACAGATGTAATTCAAAGGCTCGGGGGAAAATATCGGAGCGTAAAAGGAAGTTTAGCTCTAGCAGGGAATACAAAGCAGTATGTACATCGGCAATAAATCGGATTATGATTAGTTGTGAGAGCAACACTGACGAATATTTTAATTAGGATTATTCAAGAGACAAGTTTTGGATAACTGAGCTACCAGATCTAACCCAACAGATATTCAAAGCGCCAATTTATGGAATTCTAAATGACGATTATGAAGCTGGTCACTCTCCAAAATTCATTAATCTAGAACAGCAAAATATCTTACTGTCTCAAAACCCACAAGGCATTCAAAGCGATGCCAAGGCTTACCTTCCAGAGTTTTCTCAGCCAAGACAGCGTAAGCGTATGAAGACTGAACGATGGATACCCGGTCTCCTCAAAGGAATTCCTGTATCAGCATTGCCGGACAACTGTTCTGACCATGACATATTATCAGAGACTTTCGTGACACGCAATGGCTTTCCGGTGGACACGAACTTCCAGAGGCCTATGAGGCTACCAAATGGAAACGTAATAACTTCGGTTGGTACTGTAACACTTCCATTCTCCTTCGATGGTGAGCGAGAATCATATGAGCGAGTCTTCACCGTTCTTCCACGATCAGTCCATGATGTTATCCTTGGCAACAAGTTCCTCGGCGCCACAAAAACGCTCACGGACTTCCGCCGCCGCATCAAAAAGAAGCGTGTCTCTTGCGATAAGGTTGTCAGGCGTCTCAATCTTCTGGGTTCTCCAATGACAAGAGTCCTTAGTTCCGTCAATGGCGTCTGTGTCAGTGCTTATCCTGACACTGGTTCGGATGTCATGGTTATATCAAAACAATTCGCCAAACACCTCGGCTTAGAAATCTTCACGGGCAAAAGGAACAGAACATGGCTTGAATTCGTGGATGGGTCCTGTGCAGAAACTTATGGCATGGTCTTTGACGTACTGTGGCACTTCGGCCTTCCCTATGAGCGAATGATGCCATTTGAATGTGACTTCCACGTCTTGGAGGATCTCTCTTGCCCTATCATCTTGAGTGCCGATACTTTGTTTGGTAGTAGCGCATTCTCGGTCTACAAAAACTACTTCTACAATGATGTCCTGAGCGATGATGATCTTTGCCTGATACGCGAAAAGCAAAACTGCGGCATTCTAAGACGGTTTTTTGGTCATCCGCATGGACAGAGTAAGTTGATTGAACCCTTTCACCTTGAGTATTAAATTTGAGCTTAGGGATGCTCTAGATGCAACTCCAAGCCCAACCCGCACCCCCTCCGAAGAGTTGCAAGATGAAACGAGCCGTCAAGGCCGAGAAGCAGACCGCATTGATCAGTTACCGGAAAGCGAGCAAGCAGCTGCGCGAGAAACGGAGCGCTCGCGAAGAGAAGAATTTCTCCGCCGTATCCAGACCCTTCAGGGAGCTGAGGCGACTGCGGTCACGCAGCAGGGTTCCGCCACCGGGTCATGAGAATAGGGCACCTTACTGCCCGATGAAACTTTACACGCCCTCCAGGCACATGCCACACCTTACAGTAAAGCTCTCGCGGAATTGGAGGCTACGGTCGTGACGAATAGGAAGGTAATGAAGTGGTAATGACATACATGCATGTACGGAGTTAGGCGGTCACGGAACTTATGCAAATGCTTTGAACTCATTCCGCTTTCAATGTTATTATCTTTACACATTTGCAAAACGCGGACTTAACACCGCTGAGCACTGGGTGTCCTAACCTGGTTGGTAAGGAAGGTATGTACGATGAGATAGACCTGTTATTTCCCGACCTCACGGTTGAAGCTCTTAAGCAACTGATACGAATAAATACTGCAGAATTCGCGCCTTGGTTCTCGTGACTCTGCAACTTCAGATCGTTATGCTAGCCCAGGGTGACAGGGGGCGTTCTTATGACACCTTAAAAGCACACGCGGAGCTGACGATCGCTACCTACAATATCTCACACCTCACTTTACCTCACCAGTATTAATCAAGAAAGTTCTAGCCAACATGACTCTTCCATTCCACTAAAGTACACTCGAAAATATCCTCAAGTCTGCTTATACATGATCACCTACTTCCCTTCCTATCCCCTAATCCTCCCCTTCTCTCCCCTTCCCCCTCCAAGCACCCCAGTCTACAACCACGAAAATCCACCCGCCTTGCAAAGTGAGGGATAGAGAGAGATCTGTACTCAAGAAGTAACTAAAATAAAGAGGATGAGCCTGAAAAAGCGCTCAAGGGAGAACAAGCCAAGGGGCAACCCCTCGCGCCTACAATTGCTATCCGAGTTATTTGCTAGAACCAAGAAGAAAGCAAAGTCCGCCCTGCGAAACAGAACCCCTCAACGGCCTCCCGAGATAATAGGAATGCCTATCCACATCAATCGGCGGCTGTAGTGGGCGCTGAGTTGCAAAATAAAACACAGGGGAAGACGGGAAATCGAGTATGGGGATGAGTTAAGGAGCACATGCGCGAACCTCGCTAGCTATGACAGATGGAAATCCCGATTTCCGGGAATAGACAGGAAAAGAAATAGAGCCTTGTTAGGGGATCCCAGCGCCGGTGGTAGGGAGGACTCCGGTATAATAGCGCGAGATTGGGGTATGATGAGGAAGATTAGTAGGGAAGGAAGAGGAATGGTGTGAAGTAGCCCTGCGAGGTTGCTCATGACTCGCCACCTGCTGATGCCGCCGCACCCTCTCCTTGCCCGCCTCGCCCGAATCCGCGGCCACGTCCCCGGCCCCGCTGGCTGCCGCCGCGGTCGCCTCGGCCCCTGTATCCGACACCTCGTCCACCGCGGCCGCCTTCACTGTCGCTGGCACCGCCGCTGCGATATCCGCCACTTTGCAAGCCGCCTCTATTGCTGCCCTGCCAGCTGCCAGCTCCGAAGCGTGGCGTGCCGCGGTCAGATGGGTCTCGGTAGATCTTGACACTAGGCTTGTCTGCTTTGTTACCTTTGTATTCTTGGGAGACGCGGTTAAGGGCAGCTTGCATCTCTGCTGGAGTAGCGAAAGTTGCAATGAAGTAGTGTTTATTCTTTTCGATCTTCTCGCACTTGGCCTTGTCTTCGTTGGTGAGCAATGACTTTGCCTCTTCTTCGTCCTTGACGTTCACAATGAATAGAGCCTTGCTCTCTTTTCTCTCCGCAGGAGTATCCGTCTTTGGTACTGGTGATGTCGGGCCCTTTTCTGGCGCTGCTGTCCCATTGGGCTTGACTTCGCTTGGTATGGCCTTCTCTTGGCCAGCATTTGAAGGAGCGGTGCTTCCAGCGTTAGATGGCGGTGGTTGAGGAGTAGCGGGTTTGATAGGCTCCTTGGGTGTGGCAGGTGTAGGAGATGGTCCAGTTCTTGCGGGCTGCGGCGCGGCGGGCTTGATTTGCTGCTGTTGTGGGGGCGGAGTAGGCGCAGATTGTTGACGCGGTTGTTGTGGTGCAGCGACTGGCGCAAGTGGCGTTCGAATCTGTGCGGGAGAAGGTTGCGCTGATGGGTTCGGAAGATTTCCGCCAGTAGGAGCACTAGTACTTGTTGAAGGCGCAACGGGTGCGCCTTGACCTTGCTGAGGTGCGCCAATCTTCCCACCACGATGGGCGAAGTTGAATCCTTGCGCTCTCATTTCGGTGCCAATCCTTCCATTATCAACGTCAAGTACTAGCCAGCCATATGCCGCATCCGCCAGGTTAAAATTCCACATATTCTTAAACGCACTCTCGTCCACCTGCCCGCTAGCTGGTCCTGGTGCAGGTCCCCCGAAAGGATTGCCCCCATTTGCGATAGTCGGCATCTTGTTGACTATATCGATAGCCAGATTGAGTAATCGTTGCTGTGACTCGCTCTCTGCAACTGCAGGCTCGACCTCAGCCTTCACCGTGTCCCAGACATCATTGAATGACGCCTTTGATGCTGCAAGCTTGCCACGATAGTGATCCAGCGTAGGGTTGACGCTGAATTCGTTGTAAGAGCTACCGTAGCGGAAATGGAGACCAGCAGATATTGAAAAGTCCGCTTTTAGTGTGACCGACAATTGATTCAGTAGACCTTCACGTGCTGGGGATGCGTGCGTCACAAAGATTCGCGTCTCTGTGGGATCATAAACCCGGTTTGCCGTATCCACCAGCTCACCCATCTGTAAGAGTGTGGTCCACATTGTTCCCTGTCCACCAGCAATTGTGGTTCTGCCCTCACCATTATCAAAAAGTTTGTGCATCACCACGGCGCCCCCAAGGCCCAACAGACGGAGCTTGATCCCCCCAACATCTAGTAGTCGTGAGTGTGCCTCATCGATGATGTGAAGGTTGTCGATCTTGTATTCTCCAGACCGAAGCTTCTCAAGGACCTGAACATCTTCACACGCACCCCATACGGTATAAACTGGTACATTTAATGTGTATGTCTTGTTGAGGAACAGCGGCAGTTCTGACAGAGGGAGATTATCCCTAGCGAATCGCTCTTTGATGGGTGGTTGTGGCGGAGCGGCTGCGATTTGGCGTTTTACGAGGTCAGATAGAAGAGGTGAGTACTGGGCGACGTGCTTGAGCGTCCTGTGAGGTAAAGTGAAATGAAGTGTCAGTTTGTTTGCATTAAGGCAATTCAGTCAAGGAAGCTCAGATATCACGTTCAATTACATACTTTTCTGCGATCCGATCCAGTGAGCGATCATCGTAGAAGCCGAAGTCGCCAGTGTGTATAATATAGTTTGCCCGTGCGTCTGCGGCGAGATGGTTGAGAGACTGGAGGTTGCCTTTGTAAGACTGTTAGCCTCGCGTAGAGCTACCAACTTCACTTGCTGCTCAGATATCGTACCTCTCACGTCGGCAATACACAGAACTCGAGCGCTTCCAGACTGTATTACACGGCCTTGATTAGGAAGAAGTGGTTGGGCACCAGGCGCAGGACCTGAAGGTGTTCCGCCGTTAGGGAGATAGCCCTGGGAGTTGTAAGGGCGCGGCTGAGTTGGAGCTTGCTGCGTATTGTCAGCATGCTATGACGCTTTCAGATGGCACGTTTTTGCGGTAGTGTTTGTGCGCGCTCAACTTACGGAAGCCATGGAGATGTCCGATGCGGCGAACTGAAGGGGTGTCAAGAACAGTGATTTCGGATTCGATAGGTGAAAGAGAGGTGTAAGGGGGGTATTCAGGAAGAAGCGGGAATAGAAGGATTAGATGGGCTTCTGCTCGAGCTGTGGTGGTGAACAAAAAGGTGATGGTTGATGCGGAACTGAGCTTTGCACACTTCACTCCTGCCTTTTTCGCTGCTTTCGCTAACGCGCTCCCGCCTTGGCGAGTACATGTAGGTTCGAGGTTTTCACCAGCTCACTTTTCCCCGTCCAAGTCCCCTGCACTCCCGTCTGCGATCCTGCGGATAGGACCGACGACTTTTTCATTGACTTAGTTTTCGTGTGTCTAGACCTAAGCCAATCTCATACAGAGCCGAGCCTTATTTCTCCCCTTATAGAAAACGTCGGCCCTCCGTCATTTCTGAACGACTTTAGCAAACCCCCTGCCTTAACAAGAAGGTTTGCACCTGAACTAAATCTATTAAAATCCTCCTAGAAAATCAATCCCTCACGTGTCCCTCTTGGAACACAAATCAGAAGAAAGACCGCCATAGCCTGTCACAAAATCACTTTTACTTAGCGAGCGCTTGTGGTGCCTTTATATGAGCTCTAGGGGGGGATAGGACCATAATTTCTTGGAAAAGGCAGCTCCAAGACTATCTTAACGCATGAACTTTTCTCCTCGCGAAGTGGTTAGCCGCACTGAAGATACCCGATTGAATTCGCAACTAGCCTGCCCGAAGGTGTCATCTCATATTGTGCCGTTAGACCATACTAAGTGCAGCCTGTCAATTTTAACTTACAATTGACTTGGCAAAGCCCTCAGCTCTAAGAGTGTCCAGTAAAAGGCCACTGCAAAACATGTCACCTACGCCGTGCAATTGTGTGAAATGATGATTGCTCGGTATAACTAGACCAATTTATTGGTGTACGGTACATTCTGACCAAGATATTGATCCATCGATGTAATAAAAGGCACATCTACCAACTGATATAAAAAAAAATAGCTGCAAGGATATCACATAACCATTGGGATCGTTGTATCCGGGTTGGGCAATAACCTCTTCACGCTGACTTACGTATTCTACTCGCATAAAAGGATAGGGCCCAGCATCTGTTTGGGCTCATCATTTCTCAATCTTTCTATTGAACTGACTGCGTAAAGCGCGGTTGGAGAGCTGAAGTTACTTTCGGGGTACATTTTCAGAAGTACGCAAGCTGTGACAGAAGGTTCGCAGGACATAGCTCCAGCGTTCACCGCCTCGCTTCTGGGAGAAATTTCCAAAGTCTTTCGCGACTGGGATACGTACACCCCCCACCGTGGAAATCCTGTTTACTTTCTTACCTTTCTCTCCTTCACCTCTTTTCCTTTTCTTCCTTTCCCTTCTTGTAGCGGCGCTGGATACCCACGTTTTCTATTGTTTATTGCATCCTACACATACCCACCATGGATGAACAAGAGTTTGTCCAGCTCCTCGGGAGCCTACTGCAACGTAGGTCAAATTTTACCACGATGTGTTTCCTGCTGATATAGAATAGCCGACACTGAACGCGTCAAGGCTGCCACGGCAACTCTTAATAAAACCTACTATATCTCTCCTACCTCCCTCGCTGCTCTTATTCATATCCTTGCCTCTCATCCCAAAGCGGAGCTTCGACAATTAGCTGCCGTCGAGGCCAGGAAACTGGTTCAAAAGCACTGGGCTTCAGTACCTGCCGACCAAAAAGCACCACTCAGAAATCAGCTTTTCCAGTTCACCCTTAACGACGATGTCACCCTTGTTCGACATTCCGCTGCACGCGTTGTATCCGCAATTGCTAGGATTGACTTCGAAGATGGAGAGTGGGGAGATCTGCCGGGCTACCTGCAGCAGGCCGCTACTAGTAATACGGCTCGGCACAGAGAGGTCGGAGTCTACATACTCTTCACAATACTAGAATCCGTAGGCGATACATTCCCCGGCAATCTAAGCGACCTTTACAAGCTCTTCAGCACTACCATCCAGGACCCTGAGAGCGCGGAGGTCAGAGTCAACACCATGCTCGCATTAAGCCGCATGGCTATGCTGCTTGACCCTGAGGAGGACCCAAAGTCTCTCAAGGCATTCCAGGATACTATACCGAACATGGTGGCTGTTCTGAAATCAACTGTTGAGCAAGGTGACGAGGACCACGCCCTACAGGCTTTTGAGGTATTCCAAACACTGCTTGGTTGCGAAGCTGCTCTCCTTCAAAAGCACTTTGGCGATCTCGTCAAGTTCATGATCGAGCTTGCATCCACAACTTCAATAGACGATGACTACCGATCGCAAGCACTCGCGTTCTTGATGCAGTGTGTTCGATATAGGAAGCTCAAAGTTCAAGGTCTCAGAATTGGTGAAGAGCTTACTATCAAGGCTTTGCAAATTGTGACAGAGTTAGGTGATCTTTCCAATGATGAGGAGGACATCACTCCAGCCAGGTCGGCTTTGGGATTGCTGGACATCCTTGCATCTAGTCTACCTCCTAGCCAGGTTGTGGTACCTTTGCTCAAAGCCATCGGTCCTTTTGTCGCCTCTACAAATCCGGATTATCGCAGAGCTGGTATCCTCGCTCTAGGCATGTGCGTCGAGGGGGCTCCAGACTTCATCGCAACTCAACTCCATGAGATTCTTCCCATGGTATTGCACCTGCTAGAAGACCCAGAGATTAAGGTTCGAGCTGCTGCCTTGAACGGTGTTGCCCGATTGGCCGACGACTTGGCTGAAGATATGGGCAAGGAACATGCGCGGCTCATTCCAGCTCTCGTAAAGAATTTCGACCTTGCTGCCAGTTCAAGCCAAGGCCAAGACGGAGAACGGAATCTCGAGATCATTCGAGGAAGCTGCAATGCTATCGACTCCCTTATCGAGGGTCTGGAGACGGAGGACGCCGCGAAATATGCTTCCGAGCTGGTGCCTCGATTTAGTAGCTTGTTTCAGCACTCCGATTTCAAGTCCAAGGTTGCTGCAGTTGGCGCCGTTGGGTCTATTGCAGCCGCCGCAGAAGGAGCATTCTTACCATACTTTGCGCACACAATGAACGCTCTTGCCCCTTACGTGACAGTAAAGGAAAGCCAGGATGACCTTGATCTCCGAGGCGTTGTTTGCGACTCGATGGGGAAAATGGCGTCGGCGGTTGGAGCAGCTCCATTCCAACAATACGTTCGTCCTCTCATGGAAGCCTCTGAAGAGGCTCTACACCTCGATCATCCCAGATTGCGCGAGACAAGTTATATTCTCTGGAGTACGATGGCGAAGGTCTACGAAGAAGAGTTCTCACCATACCTTGCCGGTGCCATCAAAGGTCTCCAGGAGTGTCTTAAACAAGACGAGACAGAAATGGAGGTCCAGTTGGGTGAAGAAGCCAAAGACTTGTTGGGCAGCGAGGTTGTTGTCCAGGGACGAAAAATCAAGGTCGCTACTGCAACTGACGATGAAGATGATGATGTAATCAATGCAGAGGATATGGATGAAGATGGTGACTGGGACGACATTGGAGCTGTTACTGCTGTAGCTATGGAAAAAGAAATCGCCGTCGAGGTTATTGGAGATATCATTACGCACACAAGACGTAATTTTCTTCCTTATCTCGAGGACACAGTTACATCAGTCCTAGAGCTTGTCGAGCATTCATACGAGGGAGTCCGCAAATCTGCCATTGGTACCCTCTGGCGAACCTATGCTTGCCTCTGGGGGCTGGCTGAGGGCGACGGTATGGATAAATGGAAGCCTGGAATTAAACTCCAAGTTCAACCCACGGATGCTCTTAAGAAGCTCGGAAACATGGTCATGGCTGCCACTATGGGTGTTTGGCAGGATGAGATGGATCGGTCAGTTTGATTTTTTATTCTAGTTGAGTGCTGTACATTTTTCTCGGCACATCTCTTTACCTCGAAAGGATGACCCTACTTCGTTAATCCCAGCTCACTCAGACGCACAAAGTGCGGTTGATGCGAAAGCGATTCTATTTCTGATCGACATCTCACCCAATCTTAAATTTCTGGCTTTGTTGTCATTGCACCAGCTAACCAGATATGTTCCAGTGGCACCGTCACAGATATCAACCGCGATCTCGCCGCAACCCTCAAGCTTTGCGGTCCTGCCGTCCTTGTTACCGAGCAAGGCGATGTTGTGACTGAAATCGCGCAACAACTTGTCTCAATCATCACGAAACGCCACCCATGTCAACAAGACCTTGGTGACGAAGCCGATGAAGACGTCCTAGAAGAGTCTTCCGAGTACGACTGGCTCGTCATCGAGACTGCCTTGGATGTTATTACATGCCTCTCCGTAGCTCTAGGCCCCGACTTCGCAGAACTCTGGAAAGTCTTCGAGAAACCGATCCTAAAGTACGCAAGTAGCCAAGAATCGACCGAACGCAGCGCAGCCGTGGGTTCAATTTCTGAATGCGTTGGTAATATGGGCGAAGCATGCACGCCCTACACGAGCGGCTTGCTCAAACTCCTCATTCATCGCTTATCAGACGAGGACTCGGAGACGAAGTCAAATGCCGTTTACGGTCTCGGTCTGCTATGCGAGAAGTCCAACAACGAGCAGGAGATTCTGAAATCGTACATGAACATCTTCCAGAAGCTCGAACCGTTGCTGGACGACCAGGGCCAAGCCCGGCTACTCGATAACACCGCTGGGTGCGTCAGCCGCATGATCTCGCGGCACCCGAACAACATCCCTATTAGCGAGGTGCTGCCGCGGCTAGTACAGCTTTTACCTCTGAGAGAGGATTACGAGGAGAACAAACCGATTTTCAAGATGGTTGTGCAGTTGTGTGAGTAGTTGCTTTGCCCGGTCACTATGCCTTATCCCATTTCTCGTCGTCCTCCCACCGAACCTTCTTTCTGACGCTATCCTCTCCCCCCAGACCAAGCAAACAACCCTACGATTATGCAACTTACGCCTTCTCTGATGCCTGTTTTCGAGAAGGTGCTCGGACCACCCGAGGAGCAGCTTGAGGACGAGACGCGCGCGCAGCTATTGGAGTTAGTTAAGTATCTACAGAAGCAGTAGAGTGAGCGAGATACTACATTTTCGGGGTCGGGGGTGACAGAAAGAAGGATGGACGTGTTTTGCTAGTCGATACCACTGACGTTAATGCGGTATGAATTTATGAAAATTGCATGGCGGCGCTCTCGCTTATTTTCTTCACGTCTAAGTACTACGGAGCAGCCCCTGAGTAACCAGAAGGCCCATTCCAGAGACCGAGCCTACTAGAGGAGGTAGCTCTAGGGCCTTAAAGCTCAGGTACAGTTGCCCTCAATCTAACACAAGCATCGTAATCTTGGAAACTCTGTAGAATATATTTTAAGAAACAACGCCTTTATTCATCCTCCCATTCGCTTTTTTCGTTCACCCGTCGCTCCTTTCTGCTCAATGATTGCCCTGAAGAGACGCACCTAGCCAGTCAGAAATAGTGATAGATCAGCCTAATTTTCAATTTAAGTTACAGCCTCAATATTAGCGACCGGTGAGGATTTCCATCTTCCACGGTTAATATATCTTCAGCGGAAGGCGAAGTCTTGCCAAACTCTCGGGTAGCTCATGCCTTCTCCATCCATTAAACCGTGAATATAACATTCACCCTCGAACAATAGTATATCCACGGTTACCTCAGCGAGCTCAGACATGATTTTTTTAGCTAGCGTCGGAATAACCTACGCCATCTTCCGAATTGCAAAATCACGTCCGAGGCTTACCTCAGCAAGCTCAGACGTGATTCTGTTGGTGCGGATTTTCAATCGGTCCGCAAGCTGACTAACTACATTTATGCGAAACCACCAGAATCACATCTAAGCCACATTTCCAAAGTTTCTTAGATTTCCGACGAAATCCACGTTACGGAGATTGCGGATATTGAAATAACTCAACACCAGGACTTTATATCATTCCCCAAAGTTAATCAATTATACAACAGAACGTAGGCTTTTAGAATATATCATTTTTATTACTTAGGTATTTTCAGGTCTTATAATCATTTTCATTAAAAAAAAAAACGCGTTATTAGCAATTCTGTGACCATATATAACTTTATTAAACGCTAGCTAATATATATAAAACCTATATAGATCTATAATAGCCACCCTAAAG
>Ga0307507_10007609_pt1 | contig 15588 bp, 22 predicted proteins | sample 7_EM_MG_FD_207223 | JGI IMG/M metagenome (GOLD analysis project Ga0307507, IMG submission 207223) | Populus trichocarpa ectomycorrhiza microbial communities from riparian zone in the Pacific Northwest, United States - 7_EM | ecosystem: Host-associated > Plants > Roots > Unclassified | place... | reverse complement strand
TTTTTTAAAAAAAAAAAAAAAAAAAAAGAGAAAAAAAGAAAAAGATATGATAGGAAGAAAGAAAAAAAATAGCTTTTCTTACATAGGCACTTGCAGCAATACGAGCAGAACTATTTAGCCTAAACAGGCTACAAGAAATACTAAGAGAAAAAAACACATAGTCGCCATCTCAATCCAGCTATTATACGAACCCATAAAGTTACCGGGTACCGTCACACAAAGGGCTCAATCAATTAAGCAGAAGACCACCCAAGATCGCTATTAGCCTTATGCCTCCAAACCTGAACTGGCCAGGCACAACCCGCGAGTTGGGGGATCCCAGCACCCGTCACCTTCCAGAGTGAATCCAAAGCATTAATGAAGTCCAAGACCTCGGAAACAGATGGCCGGTTACTTGCTTCTACAGGAGCACGCGAGAACTTCTCGAGTTTGGAGAGGGTGCCTGAGAAGTAGCGGGACAGGAGTTGACGGTAGGTTGATTTAGATATGAACTCCGCGAAAACGGCACAGCTGTGCTTGAGGATGAAGCTTTCAAGATCGTAGAGACTGCGGATCTGGTCTTCAGGGTGGATCTCGAGGTAGTCGGCTTCGTCGCCAAAGCAGCGGAGAACGTGATGTTTCATTGCTGCTCTGAAGCTCGGGAGCGCGTCGGCTTGTATCTCGAGCAACAGTGTAGAAAGATGCTTGGCTGAAACGACAGCAGCGATTGTCGACATGGTGGAGCGTACGTAGCTTCTAGAATGGCTCGTATCTCTGGCCTCTCTGCCCCGGGGAGCATGAATTGATTCAGCCATTCCATTTCCAACTAGGCCTTGCTGGGCTCTAAGTGTTCCAGGAGAGGAACTGCGCGACCCGTTTGAAGAGGCTTTAGTGCTGGCATGGGATTGAGTGGTCATCGGGGGGATAAAACAGCCCGGAATCAGATTTGGTGGCAGAATACCCGTTATGGCTTTCGCATCGGGGTCCTGCACAAGCCCGGAATCAACCTTTTGCTCATTCATGAATTCACTCCTTGGTTCAACCCGTTTCTCCAGTCTTTGCTCAGCCTTGGATTCAGTAGCTTGAGTCGAAAATCCTTTCGGTTTTGGGAGATGGCGGGGTCTTTGAGATCTTCCATAAATCTTCTTCAACAAGGACTGGCTACTCTGCCCTTTCTCGTACATAAACGCCTTGATTTCTGCAAAAGTTAGCACTTCATCTTGAGCGCTACAGCCGGGCTTTCACTTACTGTAAATTATAGCGTGCACGCTGAGATTGAAATCATTAGTCAAGAGATAAGTATCATACCCCTGATCATAGAAAAATCTACCATAACTATTAGTTTAAATTTCATAAATCATACCTTGTCCCGCTAAATACCTAGCACAGTCTAAGATCGCCATATCGCCGTGATTGAAATTCTCAACAAGAACCTCTTCCCTAGTTTGTCCCCAAACTCCTGGCTCCGGCTTTGACAGCACCTGAAATGCCCAGCGGTTTGCCGCGCGTGCAAGCATAGATATGTCAACATGATGGCCGCCAAATTGTGAGTTAATACCGGCGATGCTTCTATTTGATTTCTTGAGTCCGTCTAGTTCTTTGATAGTGGCCCAGGGCAAAACCACCACACAGCCCCACTCCATGTATGAAAGAACAAGATCGTTAACGAGGCTAAGATGAGCTAGGATGAAACTTGTATCAATCACGATGATATGAGTAGCATCATCAACACGCTGTCCAGGTGCAAGAACTTCCGGCTAGGTTTGTTTGTTTCAGCAGATTTCGACATTAGTTAACACTTGGCATATGACGGTTAACTTACCTTTCCTTGGCTAATTCTCTCATTGGCACGGTCCTCAGCGATTACATGAGCGACTTCTTCGATGTCTCGCCATTCTTCAAGATCTGCCATAACCACATCTCCATCATCGTCAAATTCCACATCGGCAAGGGCTAGTGAGTTTGTGGCGACTGGTTGAGAGTGCAAAACAGGATAATCTGCTTCCATATCTTCTATGCCCGACAAATTCTTTGAGCTTCTGGCTTCAGATGCAACAGAAGCACGAATCGACCTTTGATCCTTCCTTTGTTCAGCGGTTAGCGTCGCAGGCGTGGTTTTTAACACCTCATATCTAGCCAGCTTGACAGCTTCAGTCTTCTCCTGATCCCGCTTTTCTTTCCACTTTTTGGAAAGACCCAAATCTACAGTAAACTTAGGCATAACCTCGGCGGAGTTATTAGCCTCAGAGGGGCTGGTGGCCCAAGGATCCCACTGCGTAGAAGTAGCCAGCCTTTCCCCCCTAGTAATAGTGCTAGCTGGGGCCCATTTTGACTCGCTCAAGGAATTTAATCCTTGCTTTAAGGGCGTTGCTTTACTAGAAGGAGCGGGACGCTCGTTCTCATCATTGAATGGCAGGGACCTCCCTGTTTTATCCCATCGTGAACCCATACTGGATGGATCTGTCTTTGCTTTTCCTAAGCTAGTAATTTCCTTTAGATAATGAATCCTAGAGAGATGTAGCAAACACTATAGTGAAGGTATGGGAGTTAAACCTGAGATTTTAGAAACACTAGAAGTAGGATGAGGATGGTGATAGTGATGATCCTGGCGCTGATGGTGATGATCCTGGCGGGCGGTGGTGGTGGGGGTTGCGGTTTAGCAGGGGCAGGGGGGAGAAGTGGGATGGAAAGGGTTATGAGGTGGACAGGAAGGAAAGTGGGTGGTGGTTCCAGGGGGGTACGTGGAAGAGCAGAGGATAATATTTTTATGTTGTTAAAGAAAGGGTACAGGAACAGAGAATGTTCCGCAGAATCCCCCAACGAGTGACGACGGATGATTACGTCTCTTGACTACTAGGTGGAGCGCGGCGGCACAGGACAAGACTGCACCCTAGCAATGCCTCACACTTATGTGGTGACATTGACCCAACTCTGAAAGCCGGGTAACATCTCCAGCTTCCGCCCAATGTTTTGAGATCCCAGCCCTGTCAAGGCCAACGCTTTAACATACAACCCACCCAACCACCCTTTCCCACCAGTCTTTCATCATCCACCTCGCACCAACCCTCACAGATACACTACTGCTCCACCTTGGTCTTTAGCACCTGTTTCATACCGCAATGGCCGACAATACTGAGATGGACTTGGATGAGGTTCCTCCTGTCGAGGAGAATGAAGTAAGCTCCAAAGCTTCCTCTAATCCCAAGACAGCCGCAGGTGCCTTCGCCGTCCGCTCAATCGAAGGTTGGATTGTTCTTGTGACCAATGTCCACGAGGAAGCAAGTGAGGAGGATCTGCAAGACCGTTTCGGCGAATTTGGTGACATTCAAAATCTTCATCTTAACTTGGATCGAAGAACTGGCTACGTTAAAGTATGATTCCTACCCATATGTTGACCTAGATATATATGGTTCCCGAATAGTTGATAAAGGAGGATGTGGTTGCTAGGGATACGCCTTGATCGAATTCTCCACGCTTTCCGAAGCTCGCGAAGCAATTGCCGCTACCAACAATACAAAGCTACTCGAACAGACTATATACTCGGATTTTGCGTTTGTTCGCCCACCGCCCACTCCCCACAACAGTCGCGGAGGTGGAGGAGGTAGGAGAGGTGGAGGCGGTCGGGGAGGATCGAGTCGTCCTAGGAGTAGGTCGCCGGGCGCGAAGGATGAAGCGGCTCCGAGCAGGAGCTTGCAGGACAGAATCACCTCGTAATGGAAGTTTGGACATTATATCCTTGAAGTGGAGGAAAGATAGCCGAACTTCGGTTGGATCTGGTGTCTGCGGTCCCTGTTGTGTTATTGTCGTCATTTTCTCGCTACCCCTTATTATATCAAACCCGGCTTGGAGTTGGTATGAGCTCCAAGCTCTATGACAGGGCTCGTATTAAATTCATAATGGGAGCGGATGGATATTAGCTAGCGTTTCCGCAACTATATAGTATTCGTACTGTGTTGTATCATTAGTGACTGTTCGCAGCGGTTTTGTGGTTGGGCTTGGGTGGGGTCTGTATAGAATTAGCTCCCGTGCTATGTGGACAGGATATAATTGTCTCCCTTAAATTCCATTGCCAACAGTACGCAGTGCTGTACTGTACTACACAGTGGAGTAGTGGATATTTGATTACTGCTAGATCGACTGTACTTGAGTATTGTACCGGCACCGTATTTTAGATGCTTGATTGGTCGGTGATTTAGGGGTGGTCAACTCTCCTGCAGTACCGGTATGCTGTCTGTCGTACTGTACGTTTGTTCTGCAGCACAGTGGGCCCCGTGGCTATAACGAGAAGGTTCATAATATATACAAATAACTCATTTTCTGTAATAAGTGGACACTTACACATCATTCATATTCTCGCTTTCCCGTGTGGGTTCCCACTAGTCAATTCTCGCAGCAGCCTCCCGGGGCACTTTGGTGCTATGCACTGTTTATGCAACTTCCACTGGAAAGTGGATTAGGGAAACATGTTTATGCGGCTTTAGAAATGCATATAGCTCAGGATTTGTGGGTAACTTACTGGCTTCCTGTGCCTCCAAACAAAGCTACCCTACTTTCGTCATCCCCTCCTTCTGCTTTAATTTGGTACAACAGTATAGCTCGATGTCCCTTAAATACTGATTGATGCCCCCTACATTTTCCCGTCTTCTCTTCTCCCATCACTTTTCGAAACGGTTCATCACGAAAAACTTCATTACCAGAAAAATGAGCTCCATTCCTAAGCCAGTGAATTGTCCAATTCCTCTTCAATTCGTTAATTAATTCGCTAACGGGTTGCTTGTTTGTTAGGTTCTCACCCATGATGCCGCTCCTCGTAAGTATTCTTTCTATCGATACTCCTTCTACTAAGCTGTTAATTGACCACTGCATACCCTCTTCGTTTGGCGAATCACAGCTGCGGGGCCCTACGTAAGTTCATCTACCCCTCAATCCCAATGTACTCAGTTAACAGTGGAATCAGTCCCAGGCAATCAAAGCCAACGGTCTCGTCTTCGTCTCCGGTCAGATCCCCGCCGACAAGAACGGTAATGTTATCGAGGGTACCATCGAGGAATGCACTGTAAGAGCCCCCCCCTCCGCGGTGGCCCACTCACACTAACTGTTTTACAGGAGGCTGTTTTCGTGAATCTCGCTGCTGTCCTCAAAGCATCCAACTCTTCCTTCAACCAAGTCCTTAAAACCACAGTCTTCCTTTCCGATATGGCTAACTTCGCTCGCATGAACTCTGTTTATGAGAAACACTTTTCCGGACACAAGCCCGCCAGGAGCTGTGTTGCTGTTAGGGAATTGCCAAAGGGAGTTCACGTCGAAATTGAACTCGTCGCTTTGGAGGATATCCTTCTCCAGAAGGCTCAAGAGGGGAGCCATGGGAATGTGGAGGGAGCGTAAGGTTGGATTTTTTGTGTGTGGTCAAATATGAGACACTCTGTCTGGGATCAAGGGTTTTCGATGGTTGGATCAACGCTACTATTGGTCTCTCTTCTGGTCTGCCTTGGGCAATCGGAGCTATCGCAGCAAAAGTTCTTGAAGCGATGGGGGGTGTTAGTTTATTTGCTCTCTTTTGTGAATTCAATGTCACTTAGGTGTCAAGACAGGTCAAGACAGGTTTTGGTCACAGGCCTGTCGGTCCGTGTGACCCGAGGTGCAGTTGTGGTACCGGTACGATATGTGTCAAAGCATCGGAAGAACCCTAACTTCAAGAGCCAGTACTTTGAGTCTAATGAGCGCTGCAATCCGTGTACTCGGGTATTATCCGAGGACATATTATTTAAGCTATGGTACTCCCCTTAGATGCCTGAAATGCGAGATTCTTTTCAGGTCGCCTACGTTCCTCTAGTGTCTTTTCCCTGGTCTCTTCGTAACTGCCGGTAGCGCAGCGGTGATGGCTGAGCTTTGGGGGCGAGTGATGCGGAGTGACAGCGAAGTACTTTCTCCTGACCTGACCGAAGGGGTCGCAACACGAAAGGAGGCACATGGAGGCTTCACAAGCCAAAAATAATATGTATAACAGAGGGCTTATGTATCCTAACCAGAATACTGTAACACGCCGATAAGCTCTACATACCAAAGTAACCAAACACCTTTCAGTACCGACTGAGTTAAGTTACATACAAGATCTATAAATGTATACGCTACCCAAACACCCAAATAAAAATTACAAGAACCCGTCGGCAAGTGAACCTTCAACCAAACCCAATATACAACCCCTCCTCCCATTGACCCCTTTCAGACATTACTACCACGAAAGGCTATCTTGGCCACCTCCACCCCTCTCTTGAGCATCCTCGCCATCCTCGCCATTCGTCCGGGCATCAGCGCATTAGGCGGGACATCGGGCGGAATATTACAAACCCCAACGGGCCCAGCATTGACCCAATTCGTTTTCCCGCCAAACTGCACCACGCTTCCAGGGTCTGGGAAGTATAGATTGCCGAATTCTTGAGTCTTGCACTGGTTTATTTCCCCAATGAACATGTCCGGCATCCCGGCCGGCCACCCGACCTCGCCACCACCGCCGCCGCCGTTAACGATCTCGACGTGCGCGCAGTTCATGTACATCTGGCGAAACCCGGTTACCGTAAACCAGGTCCAGGCGAAGAGCGCGCTGCCGTGGGGGGCGTTGGCGGGGATGGGGAAGTCAAAGGTTTGTTCGGTTGTGTAGAGGGTGTTTTCCACAGCACCACGGGGACAGTCGCCTATGAACGATTTCAGCACTTTGAAGGTGCGTCCGGCGTCGTATGAGATGCTGGCTTGGCAGCTACCGCCGTTGTGTGCCGCTACACCTAAGAGGTCTATTCTGTTGTGTTGGTTAGATAGGGTTGGAGGGGTGTAAGGGTCGGGAGTTTACATACGTGAAAGTGCCGGCACCCCCGGCTGGCCACTGCACGACTGGCGCTCCCCAGTCTGTCAAGTGGTAGCCTTTGCATGGGTAGTCGCTACCGTCGTCCTTCAGTGGAGGGCTATAGAAGTCGGCGCCGCCGAGTTCGTTGTAGTGTAGTGGTCTTGGGTCCTTGATGGCCAAGTGAGCGCTAGCACAATGGAGAAGTGTGAACGTTGTAAGAGCGAGTGCGAGTGAGAACATTTTGGAAATGATTGTGCTGACTTGCTTGATCGCCAGAATGGATATGCCCGCTCAACGGAAAGAGGGTGGAATTATATCGACCGATTGATGTTCAATAAAGTTTAATAATTGAACGAGGGAGAAACGAATGGCAGTTTTATACCTGCTGCTGGAGAGGTTGGTTAGAATGAAGGTTGGGAGATAGTACAGGTACCGTACTATACCATGTACTGCGCTGCAGATATGGGAATAGAAATTAAGGAAAGAAAGTAAAGAAAGGAAAAATAGTAAAGAATGCTCCTGTGGCTGGTTGATGGCGGTGGTAGACGGGTAGGAAAAGAAGGGAGGAATGGAAGGAATGGAAGGAGCGTCTGCTAGTGGGATATATACATCGTGGCTCCCCTTTCCTTCCCCTCCTCCTCCTCCTTCGTACTATACGGTATGGTATCATACTCGTGGCTCAACTAGCCACAACATACAAAACATAGGGGCGAACATTCCAAGTCCGTCTGTGCAGCTCAAACCAAAGCTGCATCCCCTCTCCCAACCCAGCTAGAAGATACTTTGAGCGCGCCCACACTCGCGTGAATTGCTAAAAGTAATAGAAAGTAGCGCCCTTGCGTGGTAACACAGCGGCCCAAAGTACTTACGCTAGTAGAAGCCATCCGCGTATACAAGCTTCGAAACCAATTTGGCTGAACAAGAGGTCATAATTGGACATTTTGGTGTTTCGAATGGCTGGGTTCGGAACGGGGCGGTTGGTAATTATAAAGTTTTAGAAGAGAGGCGAAATTAATCAAGGGTTAGATCTAGCCGAGATTTTAGCGTGGCTGTTGGTCTATCGTAGATCTACGCGTAACTTAACTACAGGTCTTAGATTGTCACGAGGGGATTGGGGTTATTTCACCGGATTAGTTTTTTGGAATGTATGAGATGTATCATACTTATAGGTGGTCTAGATAATGTAAGAAGAAATGAGGGAAAGAAGCGTGGATTGTTGGTAGCCTACCATTTCCAATTCACTGTGGTGATTTCATAACCACTTCCATTGTTCTCCCGCTGCTGCTAAAATTGTTATAACCACATAAGTTAACTTACCGCGGTTCCCCTTCCTTGCAGCATACCTTAATTCACGTCACCGAACGCACCAATCCCTCCGCAAATATTATAAAACCCCGAACGCTTCACTTCCTCCTCTCTTCCTCCTTTCTCTCTCCTCGACTTCGGTTAAGCTTTACCTCAATAAAGCCAAACTTCCACCGCACCCCTGCCCAACCCAAAAAAAGAGGGAGCATGAAACTCACAAGTCGTGTGTAACCGCCTACCCGCCCAGAGGATGTTCTGGACTTTTATTTTCCCCGACGGTTTTGGGAGTGCTTGGGCGTGGGGGCTAATGAATTTTTGGACGCTGGTGGGGGAGCGAGCGAGGGCTGTGGTGTTTTTCGACAGCGATTTAGTGAGTGAGGGCTTGGTGTTAATGTCTATATGGCGTGGATTTGATGCTGGTGCGCTCACGGAGTTTGCGCGGTATGCATGGAGTTAGTGATCACGTAGTGTCACTCGGGGGGGGGGGGGTGATTCTAGGGAATTTATTTTGGTATCATAAATGGGGTGGCCTGGGCGGCGAAGTTAATAATGGTAGCGAGGTTTATATGGGCATTATGTTTTGCCAAAGCGTTCTTAAGACTTCAGTACTTAGAAGAGAGTGAGTGAGTGAGAAGTGGTGGTGATATGGTGATAATATGGTGGGGTGTATGATTACTTTTCGATTGTACATTGGAAACCGCATTGAATCTCTAGTTCAGTACTCAGCAAACAAAATACTCCCAATCGCATCACCAATCATTCATAAAAAAAGAAAAAAACAACAGTTTCCGAAATTGCATAACATGAGCACAATGAGGTCCTTTCAACAAAAGAAAAAAAAGAAAAGACGGCCATGAACTGGACTTGTGAGGGGAGACATCCTGATACCAAACCTCATCCTCTCCAATCTTCACTACCTCTCTACCCCCTCACCCGTTCCCACCACTCCCACCACATGCCAAACACCTCCCCGAAATCTCCGCCCTACGAACTAGATTCCTCCTCTCACAGTCCCGAAAATCGTACACTCCGCTAGTGGCCAAAAATTGATCCCGCACGTTCCGGCAAATGCTATCGAATTGGGGGTACTTGTGGCCGCATGTGAATGTTAGGAGGATGAAGTTGCACATCGTTCCTTGGGTTCTTTCCTTTCTTTCTTTCAGTTTGCAGGATTCAGAGTTAGGGGACGAGGGGCGGATTATATATAAGGGGGGATGTCAGGTCATGGTTAGCTGTTCCCGCGACATGGGAAGGGTGGGGTTTGATACGGTGGTTTGTAGCCTAGGCGGTTTGGATGGGATTGGGAAAGAGGTGGATTCTAAGCTGCGTTGTTCTGTAGGAGGGTAGAGGTAGTGGTGGAGTGATTGATTGATTGATGGCTAGACTGGGGGAGTGTTTGCTATGGAGCGTTGGAGACGGGGTTTGGGCAAACGGGGTGGCTGGTTGGTTGGATGGGTGCAAACTACGGTACTATGGGGAGTTGGATTCGCGGTTCGTCTGGTTTTGGGAATGGAGGAACTGGTGGGGAGGGTTTGGTGGTTGGTGGATGGGTGGAGTGCTAGTCTTTCTCTAATGTTTATAACGAATGAACCACGATAGCCCCCGCGCCCTTGAGTGAGGAGTATAAATATTTTCCGAGGATTAGTGATAAAAAGGGCACTGACCCGGGGGGTATGTATATCGGATATTATCAGTAGAAATGCACCTTTGCGATTGGAGAATTACGGAGTACGACAATGTGCCTGCCATTTATGATATTCCTGTGTATTCATGCCATTGACGTATACTCTAGAAGTGTAGGGCTCTGAGATCGCCTAGATTAGGCTCATTTTAGTTGAATTAAAAAGCAATATTTTGTTGATAACGAATATTACTACTTATTGCGAATTTGTACTTGTAACTGAGTTTTTGTTTTGAGGATAGTAAGCTTTTATCGGAGCTTGATGTCGTACAGAAAATCAAATGTGTATAGTAGAGTGGTACCAAAAGCCTTCTCTTTGCCAGAGCTACCGTCCATTTAAGAATTGCGCCCTTAAGTCCTGATCTAAATGCTCTATAATATTATGTGCCTATATTCAACAAGTGTCAAAGTCTTCCATCACAGAAGCCTACCTAACTCTATTCTCACTCACCAGCGACAAAGGCTAATTATCCCGGGGGCGAATAGCAAGCAATTCATTTCCAGCCCCAATTAAAGCTATTAAGAGAACCTCTTTAATCAGCACATTCACAGCTACTATCAGCATGCGTTCAATACTTGACATGGCCCACAACCCAGCCGGGGACCACGGCCCCTAGCCCTGCTACTAAATACTTCTTGCCTCCTAGGAGTCTAGTTCTCGTACTCATGCAGTATGCACCACTATGGAAACCTGCTCCCCTTTCGGCTTGGCTTTCCCCTTACTTGTTCCCCAGAGCTCTAGTTTTAACCTCGGAGTTTTGGTTTTCCACTTCCGAGGTATGGCAAAAGCGCCCTACTCTCCGATTTTTTTGCTTTTTTTTTTTGTTTTTACCGCAAGCTGCCCACGTCATGTTGCTAACCTACTAGTCAAGGTCTATTAAGGTTTAGGCTAGCGATTTCGATCGCTCAATCCAGTGGCACAAGTACTCGGGTATGATCAACAAGGGCGGAAAGAAGATCAGCAAGATCATGTGGGGTACTCGGGTGCGTCCGTAAAAATCGGAAACAAAAAACCAAGAGTGGCAAAACAGGTTATTTGGGGGATTGGAAAATAGGATTGTCTAGAAAGTTTCATTATGAGTAGACACTATATATGATGCGGTGTACTAAGTGATATATATATATTACGAAGATTTGGTTAGTATGCTAGTGAACCCGTCTAGATCTGCGATGAGAAAGAACGATAGGTCGCTTGGGCATTTCCTTACTTGAACTAAGTTAAGCTAACCCTCCTCCATATAAGCTAAATTCTTGCTAACTCTACTACCTGCTGGTAGAAAAGGTAATTTTCTGCATTTAAAGTTATAATTACAATTTGGCAGGATGAGATATTACCGATTACTATATATCTATACTAGCAATTTCCAATAAAATATTTGTCTAGTTCATTTACTATAGTACAATGAATTATTAATGAAACTAAGATATATATTAAAGGTTGGTTGAAGTTATAAAGTGCTCTAACTAGTAAACTGATAAAAGGTTTCCACCTTTTCCTAAATACAATATAGAGTAATATAATACTATCTGCAAAAAGACAGAAGCTATTTTATATTATTACTCTTTTTAGTCTCTTTTCACTCTATATTATTATAGCAAGTAATATCTTCTAATAATACTTGTATAACTCATTTGGAAATAAGAAAAGAACAAAAAGGTAATTATCCAAAGTGATAATATAATAATAGGTCAATTTTCTAATCCATTTTTAGGATAAACTCTATCCCTTCCGCTTTATATCCCTATTCTACTCTTTGTGCTCTAGAAATTGGAACACTTTATTACAAAATATCAAGTTTTGAATTATTTTCTTATATTTTAATGTTATTTCCTGTGGCATCTTCAGAGTATTTAGTCCCTTGTAAGCCTGCTTAATTTTTATTCTATCATTGGTTTTACCAAGTACTGTCTCTCCTATACTGGTAGTCTCTTTACTCTTTTTGCGTATCCCAGGTTCTTCGCTCCCATTCCTATTAAGGCTTTCCATATTTCATTATTAGCTGCTCACTAATCTTACATAACAAGGGTATTGATTTTTCCGACTTTATTGACACACCCGAGCACAGGCTATATTAGTGGAAAAAATATATGGGAAATACTCGCCCGGCTGGCACCAGAAATCTGGCTCGGAGGAGGTAACCTATCTCCGCCCTCAACCACTGCTGACTAAGATGATGACGAAGGTTCCAGTATGCGGTTCAACCCATTCATTTATACAAGTAGATACTTTTACGAGTCTCTTAAAAATCTACCGGATTCCGAAAGCACATGACCTGTCTTAGTTTGGCCTTATGTTCGAGTCCAATCCTGACAAAGTCTGCATATACACCGACAATCATAGTGCAACTACCCGAGGCTAATCACATCATGTAACATCCCCCTTTATCCACTTTTGCTACTCCATCAGCACCCAAAATTTTCTGACCTATTTTCATCCTTCCTTGTACAACTGTCCGGCAGGCGAGGGTAGTACTGGTGCTTGTACTGTATGATACTCACGCACTGCTGTACCCCCGACTGGTTTGTCAACACAAACTCTCCATTACTCAGCAGCGGGAGCCTGTCATGGGTTAACTTTACTGTACTCGAGTATATCTATTGAATAGGATACCTGGTAGACTAATAGCGTGCCAAGAATGATAGGCAGCGAGAACCATCGGATCCCGCGGGTCAGCGAGGGTGTTTCATTCAAGTCGAGTGCGGTCTATTCTCCGAGAGAGATTTCGTTCTCGCCTCCTTATCGCTCCCTGGCACCCTATCCAGTACCAGTTGTCTACCCCATCCACCAATCAATATCGCAGATCCGGTTTCTGGGATGCACGGGTCGGCCATGCCAATAAAGTTATCAACACGCAATCACCCCCCCTCAAATATATTACAGTTTCACTCAACACTATTGGCTAATTCTGTAAAGTATCCTACGGTAATGCAAGATCCAGCCCTTGCTTTCACTGAAAATTCTCGTTCTTAACTCTGAATACCCTTAAATTACTGCAATTGTATCATACTAAAATAGCAGCCACTACACCACCATTATATTCTCTGTCCTTATCCATCTCAGCTTCTCGGTACTGTACACTTGTTAACCAAGAGCCAAACACCTAGCTAGTACCCGACAGGACCTTGATCCATCCATGACGATTTAGCCATAAGCTGACAGGCAGCATGGGGAAAATACTTGTAGATGCTCTCTGACACCTGTGTCAGGATCCCATCCTGTGGCCGGGTATGTTGAAAGTACACCCTCATGCCCTATAGACGGGGGACCCCTGTGTCACCTTGTTTGGCGGTGGTTGTGGTGGTGGTGGTGGCAGATATATATGTGTCCTGGGGCTGCTGTTGGTATGGTGTTTGGAAATTTCATATTCCCCCCCTTCTTTACAGAACAATTGTTATTTGGAATAAACGACCTATGGACGCTGTTATAGATAACGATACGAGTCTTCGATATGGCGGGTTAAAGATGGCATTTGAAGAAGTTTTGTTGAAGAGGCGAGTTAACCCCGGGGTTGCGATAGGGGGTTTAGTGCTTTGGATGTTTGTGTGGGTGGCTTGGAAGAGTTATTCTTTGAGGGTGAGTATGGCACTTTGACTATTGATTTCTTTGTGCCGGGGGGACTGGGCTAAGTCCGTTTGTCGGCTTCGCGTCTACCCAGGTGAAAGTCGATGCGGTAGGGGTTTCTCCGGGCCTGTTCGGGGGTTGGAGGGCAATGTTCGGGTTCTTTCCTCGTGGGAACGATTGGATCGCTGAAGGTTACAAGAAAGTGCATTTTCTTCACAAACCCCTACTCAGTCATGACGAGCAAGTTCCCTAACCATAGTGGTGCAGTTCTCCCCCACCGGAAAATGGTTCCAAATCCCCAGTGTAGCACGCTATATGGTCCTTACAACTTCACCAAAAATCCTTGAGGAAATGATGGGTGAGGCAGAAAACATCTTATCGTTTAATGAAGCATTGGCCGATGTATTCCCCTCGCCATCACCTCCCACCACCTGAATCGTCGTGAGTTGTAATGACAATGCATCACAGAAACTAGCCATCGAATATACAATCCATCCATGCGTCAAGCACGACAGATCTCATGTAAAGCTCATCCAGACCAAACTTTCCCAGCGCCTCACCACCATCTTACCTGAAATCATGGATGAGCTGATACTTGCGTGGGAGGAGAACTCCAATGTTGGCAAAGAGTGGACAAAGGTCCGGATATCGGACATGATGCTGCAGATTGTGGCTCGAACAACAAATCGGATGTTCGGTTCGTAAAGGACACTCCTGTGTTGCATAGTCCTTAAGGATGAGACTAACACCTGTAACGGCGATGTTATATGGCAGTCGGTCTCCCGTTATGCCGAAATCAAGAATACCTCGATAACGTCATCCAGTATGCAGGCAAGGTTATGATGATAGGATCGATACTCGATTGCCTCCCAAGAATATTCAGAGGGTGTCTACTCCCTACCCCCTCCTCTCCCTCTTGGGCTAACTAATACCTATAGTCCCCTCACAAACCCCCTGATGAAGAAATCCCACCACTATGCCATAATGCGCAAACACGTGGGCCACATCCTCCGCGAGCGCAAGGAGAAGATGCGAGAGCTTGGCGAGGAATGGAAAGACCGTCCGGACGACCTAATTCAGTGGGTTCTCGACTTTGCCGTAGACGAAAAGGCCAGCTCAGAGGAGGAATTGATTGCCAGACTACTCATGATGAACTTTGTTTCTATACATACTACTAGTGAGGTACGATATGACACCTCTCCATCAGGCAAACAGTATGCTAGGAGGGAGAGGCTGATAAGTGTATGGGGAGAATAAAGGCTATAATCCAGACCCTCTTCGACGTCGCTGCACATCCTGAGCTTCAACCACCCCTCCACGCTGAAATCACCGAAATACTAAGCAAGGACGGCATGTCCAAGCAATCACTCACAAAGATGAAGAAACTAGATAGCGTAATCCGTGAGAGCCAACGATTAAGCCCCATCACAACAGGTTCTCCCTCCCCCCCTCCCCCCTCCCCCCTCCCACCCTCGCAAAAAAATCACCGACTAACAGCCCTTCCTTCTAGTAACAATGGTGCGCAAAGCTATGGTCCCCCACACCTTCTCTGATGGCACCCATCTACCGGCTGGGGCCTGGATGGGTGCGCCCGCGGCAGAAATTCAGAAATCAAACTTCATCCCGAACCCAACTGTGTTCGACGGCTTCCGCTGGGAACGCATGGGGGCGGAAAACGAGAGCTGCGGCAAAGCAGGCAAGTACGCTGCGGTTACCACATCATTGGACCATCTGGTCTGGGGGCACGGGAAGTTTGCATGCCCCGGACGCTTCTTTGCCACGACCGTGGAGAAGATTTTGTTGAGTCATATATTTGAGCGGTTCGAGGTTCGGTGTCCAGAGGGAAGGCCGAAGAACAAGCTTTTTGGCATGGCGTGTGTGGCGGATCCAGATGGTGTGATAGAGCTTAAGATGAGGTAGGGTCTGCGTGTAGATGTAGAGGGCTCGCGGGAGGAATGATTGATTTTATCTAGGGGGGCTTTGTCTAGTTTTGTTGTTTGGGGATGTGCGCGCTATGAATCCAAGTTGATTTCCCCATATAAGGTAAACCATCAGTAACTTGTAGTGATATACTCCCTCGCCCACCCATCTCTCCAGTACATGGACCACCAGTGTCCACCACTCTCCCCTCCCGCATCAACCCAGCACACCAAACCCACACCGCAAGCGCCATAGAATTAAGTCAACCCCACTCATTATTTAACATTCCCCCCACAGCTCTTA
>Ga0307507_10007608_pt1 | contig 15589 bp, 18 predicted proteins | sample 7_EM_MG_FD_207223 | JGI IMG/M metagenome (GOLD analysis project Ga0307507, IMG submission 207223) | Populus trichocarpa ectomycorrhiza microbial communities from riparian zone in the Pacific Northwest, United States - 7_EM | ecosystem: Host-associated > Plants > Roots > Unclassified | place... | reverse complement strand
GTCCGACTCCTTCTAGTGTTGATTCCCAAACCATCCTAACCCCCTAGTACGTTTCCTGAATGTTCTCAAAACATCTCCGCTGCAGCTAACCTTCCCACAAAACAACCATCGCCTCAAGTACCATAATACGCAACCCTATCCATACCCAAACTCTTCTCGTCCAAACATGTAGTGTCGTAGCATGGTGATGATATGGAATCTTCGCGAATATTTTAACAACATCAGCCCCTGCAAGAGCTCACCCGTTGTGCTCACCCGTGTGCTCCCACCCTGGTTCACTCCCATCCTGGTTCACTCACACCCTTTTCCATACCTATTTTCGTTTATTTTAACCCCCTTCCCATTGGCTTATTCGAGATTTGTATTTTTTTGCTGTCAAGTCCTCATACCTGCAGTGTCTCCTACAACCCTTGAGTATTTTTCTGGTTCCAACTCCCGGGGCAAGGGAAAAAAGTAATTCCGGTAGTCTCTTGTGCTGCTGCTCCCACCGGCGTTGTTTCCCACATGGATTCTTTCTCTCCCCTTTCCCAACCAATTTTTTTCCACCCCCTTCCCTTTCGCTCTTTCGAGACCAGAATATTTTTGTTGCTAGGTCTTCATGGTGTCTCCCACTATCCTTGGGTAAAGAGTATGACAAGACAATACCACATTACCTAGTTTTTTTCGTCCGCCAATGGTACGTTGGGTAAGAGTTTTCTCGGTAATCTGTCTCCAATTCGCAATAAAACGCTTTCACTTAATCATTTATGGCCAAAACCATGCTTATTTTCGACTCTTTCTGACTCTATTGAATGTTTTGCTTACGCCCCTACTTGATTTCAACTACTAGCGGCAGATGAATAAAACCAGGTAATGCGGAAAAAAGTAATACCAGTACCGTACGGTAGTCTCCGATGCTGCTGCTACATGCTGTTGCCCACCCACATTTGCTTGCACCCAAGTTCATTCACCCCCTCCGAATTTTCTGCCACTTCCTCTCATTCGCTCTTTTGAGACACCCCTGAGTACTTTTTCGTTTCCAACTCGCGGGTCTAATGGAACAAAGTGGTTCCGGTTCCGTAATCTCATATGCTCCCTGCAGCTGCCCACCCCCGCATTTGGCCCCCACACCGGTTCGCTCGCTCCTTCCCATTCGCTCCTTTGAGGCTAGTGTTTTTTGCGACACTGTACAAACTCCTCATAGTGTCCCCAACCATCCTTGAGTATTTTTCTTGTTTCGAACTCCCGGGGCAAGGGAAAAAAGTAATACCTGTACTTGTCCCAGGCAAGAAGTACCCGAACATTGAGGTGATCAGACGCCATTTTGGGCAATTCTCACCAAAATCCCCCCTGTTAATGGCTGTCTTCCCTCTCAAATATCCCTGAACTATCCCTGTATTATCCCTGAATTATCCCTGAATTATCCCTGAATTATCCCTGTTTTTCCTCCAAATGTTCGGGTACTTTTTTTTTTGTTTTTTTTTATCAACTTTTCGATTGCTAGATTACAACAACTAATAACAAATAAAACAACATCAACCACTAGCAACACTAAGGGCCTTTCTGTAGCATTTAGCCTGTCTGACCCGACCTTTCGCAACCACCTCTGTAAACCTAGAGTGCGTCCACTTGGGCCAAAGGAATAGCAATATCACCTGCCAAATACCCCGAGATGAAATCCTAGCCACACTACTGCAAAACCGGGAGACCAGCACCCACCAGCTTGAAGCCCTCGCCCTACTCATCGCCTGCAGCGCCCTCCTAAGATCCCCGAGTACCCAGCAAAAATTTCTCCCAAAACTCAAACCAATTTCTTTTTGCACCTCTTGCAAAAAGACCCTATACTCCCACCCATCCTCCGGCACGAATTTCAATACCCCATATCTCTCACGCCCACTTCCTTCAGCTTCCCCAACCCGACCGCCCAATCCAAGTCCGCCTTTGAGTCCTTCCTCGCACTAGACTCCCCAAACCACAACCCACAACCCTTCGGAACATAAGAAAAATCCACCTTTTCCTCTTTCTCCTCCTTCCTCGGCGTTTCTGCCTCCTTCCCCTTCCCCTTATTCTCTCCCAACTCCACTATCCTCTCCCCTTCCTCCAACGCGGTCGATTCCACCTCTATCCCTTCATCCCCTGTGAACGCCTCTACCAACCCGAACACCTTCTCAACACGCCTCCAGTTAGCATCTAGTGCAACCTTCACCTGACGCCATCTATCCACCTTCCTTACAAGCTTTACAGCCAGGAATCGCCGGATCGAGCACCATCGGCCAGCCAACCACATCCCCGAACGAAACGGACGGTCCACTTCTTTTCCTCTTCTTACCAATGCCACTACAGGGTACGAAGTCTTCCCCGCTTTCATCCTCCGGTCCCGTTCCGCATCGTCGACCAACCAATGGCCACCCTCACAACTCACAATCCGTTCGGGTACTTCTTGCCAGTAGCAAGTAGTCTCTTGTGCTGCTGCTCCCACCGGCGTCGCTTCCCACATGGGTTCTTTTGCTCCACTTTCCCAACACATTTTTTTCCACCCTCGTCCCCTCGGTCTCCCAAGACTTGAATATTTTTGTTGCTAAGTTCTCATGGTGTCTTCCACTATCCTTAGGCAAAGAGTATGAGAAGATAATACCACATTACCTAGTTTCTTTTGTCCGCCGCTAGTACGTTGAAATAGGAGTTTTCTCTGTAATCTGTCTCAAATTCGCAATAAAATGCCTTCACTTAACCCTTTATGGCCAAAACCAGGCCTACTTTCGACTCTTTCTGACTGTATTGAATGTTTTGCTTCCGCCCCTACTTTATTTCAACGTACAAGTGCCATGGGTAAAGTTTTCGTACTGGACTAACAGGAATTTAGTGGCTTTTTTATCGTGTCGTCGTTTTGCGGATTTCGGTTACAGGTAGCGCCTATGATAAGCGAGAGGATTCGCGTGGAGGAAAACATACTTTTGTCGGGGTTGTTTGAGGTCGGGGATGGTCCACAAGACCAATTGCAAGTTTCGTGGTCCATGGCGCCGGTCGGGAGGTGGTAGTTTCGGTTTCTTTTGTTATCCGCGGGAGGCTTGGTCGAGGGAGACCTAGGGCCTATAGGCCGAAGAGACAGCAGAGACGGAGGTTGTTTATTTCTTTGGAGGAGACCGGTGGTTAAGTGGATTCTGGAAAGTGGCTCAGGGATTTGGTTTATGTTGCACGTACGGCCTTCCCCGGGCCGATCCAGTGCGTAGGTATTCCGATGTTGGGGTTATGTCGCAGATGTATGTTTTCATGGTTTGCTGCCGGGGTATTGGCTTTGCATGGACGCCCTTTTGGGCCACGACGTTTGATCGCACTTGCTTAGATATTTTGCTAGGAGTAGTTGTAGCGTAATACAAAAAGTTTTTCAAAAAAAAAAAAAAAAAGTTTTCGTACGGGACAGGGTTTATTTTGCGGGTTAACCTAAATTAACTGTTCGGAAACTTTATCCCTGGCACTTGTACTAACGGCAGGTGAATAAAACCAGGTAATGCATTATCCCTAACAGGGCAATGCCTCGTTAAAAAATTAAACGTGTTAGTACAAGTAAGTAAATACTAAACAGGGTTTGTTTTGGGCAGTTGCAACCAAATTTTGCAGGCGCGACATTGCCCTGTCGGCGAGATTGTCGTGTCATGCTATTGTCTAATTTATTCCTAATTCCCCGGGCAAGGGAAAAAAGCAATACCAGTTATATACCGTAGTCTCCTATGCTGCTCCTGTCTGCTGTTCCCCACCCCACATTTCGCCGCTCGCTCGGTCAATCACTCCCCCTTCCCTGCCAATTTTCTTCTACTTCCCCCCCATTGGCCCTCTTCAGACATCCTTGATTACATCCTTGATTACATTTTTGTTTCCAACTCGCGGGGATAATGGAAAAAAGTAGTGCCGGTTCCACATCCCCAACTATTGGCTCTAGCTGCCCACACCCACATTTAGCCCCACACCAGTTCACCCACTCCTTCTTATTCGCTCTTTGGAGATTAGTATTTTTTTTGTTTCCAAGTCTTCGTAGTGTCTTCTGCTATCCCGCTGCGTATCTCCTGCTTTGCCAAATCCTAACCTACTTGTCGAATTTCAGCCCCCCCCGGGGTTGCTGCCAGTACAACTATATATTGGTACCATGGGAGAGCTTCCCCCTGTAAGGGAGGTAAGTTAATTCGCAACTCTTCGCTCGATTCACAAATCTTGACTTCCATCTTGTCACCAGATACTGTGATTCTAGTCCTGCATTCCCACTTACTCAGCCAATTTAGAATTTTAGGTCGTGGGCAAGGCTCAATCCGATTTGATTGTATGGTATAAACTCGAAACCGAATTCTTTCTAGATCACGTCACACACACAAGATGTTTGGGGAATGCGAAAAAAAGGAACGAAAAGATGAAGGAGGATTGGAGCAATTGTGGGGACCTCGGGAGGGGAGGTTTCGGTGTTGTCTATAAGCAGATCGAAAAAACCACGGACCACTGTCGCGCAGTAAAGAGGATTGATAAGAGGGGGCCCCCCAGACTCGATTATTCTAGGGAGCTCCTTGTTATGGCCATATTGGCGAAGGTTTGTATTCTCACTCCCAAGGGAATTTCTTCCGGTTTACCACTCATACTAGGTTTATTGTTGTAGGCTAACGGTCGGTTGTGTTAGCGTCCGTCGTTATTCGTTGAGTTCCTGGGATGGTTCGAGGAGCCTGAGGCTCTCTACATTGCAATGGAATATCTCAAGGAAGGCGATCTTAGCAAGCATATCGGCCCTCCACTACTACGAGGAACCGTGAAAAGAATTTCGAAGCAAATTCTGGAGGGTCTTAAATTAATGCATCAACAAGGGATAGCTCATAGAGATCTAAAGCCTGAGGTATGATCGTTATCGCTGGGCGCCTCACTTAACCGTGTCGCAGGATAGAATACTGACGGATACATAGAACGTTTTCGTGGTTTCTATGTTTCCCGTGTGGGTCAAGCTAGGGGATTTCGGAGTGTCTAAGCGAATCCAAGCTCAAGGGGCCACAACCCTGCACACCCCGGTGTCGACTCAAGCCTACAGCGCTCCCGAGGTTTTAGGATTGGACTCGAATAGCGAAACCTCCGACTACACAAATTCTGTTGACATCTAGTCCCTCGGATGTGTGATATATGAATTACTGGTAGGGGCAAAGTTATTCGCCTTAGGGGGTCAAGTATCCCGTTACTATTTCGGGAAATTGCCTTTTCCCGAAGATAAACTGAGAGGGTTATCACCCCCAACCGACGATATCGGAATATCTCTACTAAAGTCTATGCTTGGAATACAACCCGAGAACCGCCCTACCGCGGCGGCCGCACTGAGCCATGAGTGGCTGGCGGGCATTCATAGTGACAACGAAGATAGTGGCAAGGATCAAGATGAGGCGACACAAGGTCGGGATGAGAGCACCCGGAGTGGGAAGCGCAAAAAAAGCCTGGTTACGTATGACCCACCGAAGAAAAGAAGAAGCAAAAGAACCCAGATTACACAGGCGGACACAAGTTGCATTTTAGGAGGTGCGGCTTTGGACTCGGATGCGGGATCTTAAAGCGGCAGTAATCTTAGTACCCAAAAAACCGTAATTGATACTTCTGTGATAACACTATCACTAGGAGGTGCAGCCTCAGCCAAGAGCTCTGGATTCGAAACCGGGCGCCGGATATCGGAATCGATGCCTCACTATTTCCAAGTCACTGATTCGAAGAGCCCCAATGCACTAGGAAAAACCAAGATCCATGATATTCCACCAACATGTCCCCAAAGTAGCACCCCACCCCAAACTCTATGTACTGACAAGCTAGTTGCTAATGAAAATTGGATGCTGAATCCTAGGCCTTCCACAAGCGGGCCCCCAACGCCCGACCCCTACGGTGGAAATAGTCTTCAATCCACCCGGGAGACGAAGGGGCAAATGGAACACAGGCGAAAGAAAATGGACAAAGCCCCCGCCTTCAACCCCGCCTCCACCCGCGACAGAACTATATTGTGAATTACCCACTAGCGAATCTACCCTAACCGGCAGAGTAGTTTCGGATGCGATGGCTCGGAGGATTCAGAGGACGAAGCCTAATACCGCTGGTAGGGGGGAGGACAGAGACCAAAATAGCACAACCATCAACTCGATACGAAATCCGAATACCAGGCGAAACATTAATTGAGGACGGGAGTGGAATGCCAAGCAAACTCCCAATGCTGGTACGAATCCTAATACCGGAGGAAGTCGAAATCTGGGACGGAATTCAAACTGTTAGGTCATGTTTGGCATTATACATATGGGTTCAAATCCACGATCGGATTATGCTTTCATTCTTAACTTTGGATTGTATTGGGTTTGGTGGGTCAGCACTTGGAGTAGTAGGCTTTGCTTTGTAAATTAGAGAATCTGATTGGGATTTTAAATCTTGATTTTCTTGGAAACGTAGTTAACATTATCCAACCCTAAGGTCCCTTCGTTCTATTTTAATTTAGCTCTCTTGATCGACTGTTGGTGAAATTTACATCTGACAAACAAGTGATTTCCAATTAAATGGCGGGTTGGAAGAACCCATTGCCAATTGGGCAAAGCATGAGCGGTATTGCTCCTAGGAGGGAGTAGTGCCTCGGAAGACGACGGAATGAGGTGTAACCGGGGGGTGCACCAAGCTCGAAGCCATAGCTCCTGTCGGAAGTATTAAAGTATTACTTCAATGTGATGCGCGGTACAGATATGTTCGGCCAGGGGCCGGCCTACTTGGAACATGGGGAACTATGAAATGACTAGAGTCATATTGATGTATGTTCTTACTACGGATTGCTATAAGTACGGCAGTCTCAGGCGCGTCTATGGCGAACAAGCAAGTTAGCATCTATCTCTTCCTTTCTCTCATTATTCACGTCCCATTACTTTACACTTCGACTCCGGCCTCTTCTGTGTGACCTCCAACAGCTCACCACGGTGACAGCGAGTGATGCTTCATGATTTGGCTCTACCCATTCCCATCCCGAAATCCGGTCAAAGGGGGATGAACCAGCCGGGTCGGGATTCCGGAGTTTGAGTTTGTGGATTTGCCTTCTGCTCGGGGGTGGATTTTCGGATTTTATCTCTGCCTCAATTGGTGGCAAGTTTGGTGGATTCAATCCGGTAGAGCATCCGCTAGTAACCTTATCCTAACCTGACAAGACGGTGAAGCGCCCATCATGGGGAGCATAGTATGCAGAGCCCAAGTTATATAGGCTCAAAGTCTGAATCTAGATTCCGAGTAATGGATAAAGGGGTGAGCCACCATGAGAGACAGGTTTTAGTCGCATAATACAAAGGACGGCGGGTGAGCATGAGGACGTAAGGCTAATTACCAACACTCAGCGCATCGTGCAGGGCACCCCATCGCCCAGAAAATGACAGACTATAGCCCATATGTTGCATTATTTTGGGCTGCTCACGACATACATATTTTCCCATTCCCGCTGCACATGGAACACAACCACCATTACCTCTGAAAGGTTATTCCTTATGAACCGTCTCACTACCATTAGCTTCTTACTCACCCAAACATGAACCCTGCATATCTAGTGTGACAACACGGTCAACACCAAACACCGGTTAACCGAAACACGAACATCTCTGATGCGGAACACTACCATACCCTCGGTTGACTGCTCGAGTACGTCCTCGGGCATTCAGTTCTCACCTCGGAAGCTATGCAGAATAACCGGAGGCACGGCAGTCAAGTGGACGAATCTCATGTGAGATTCGGCATGCGCAGGAAGCATGCTGCGGTAGTGGGTTTTCTCTTGAGGAAGATATAAGGCAGCTTGTTCTTCCGCTTGTTCATTTGTTATCCATCTGTCTATCGCACATTCGTTTCGTCTCTCTACTCAGTTACCGAATTGTTGCCCCATACTCTCTTTGTCATCTTTTGTTTAGTTACATCTTCTTTCCGTATTCTTATTCGTACGAATAAAAGTTCTGTGTCTTCCGGCAATCCGATATTGCATCCACTGCGCGAACCCAGCCTGTAGTTGAATACTATAGTCCCCCCGTCCTGCCTCCAAGAAGGACGAACTAGACCGTGGGGAGCACTGATTGGGCGGAGGCGTGTTTGAGTATCGAAAGCCAATGGATGGTGGAATCAATATCTTATCGAAATTTCTTGGCTCCAACAACCCTTATGTTAGCCCTTGGCCCGGTGGCTTCGTTACAACTTAGATTACTAAATTAGTATGGCAGAATTTGCAATTGGAGTTGAAGCGAGCGATAAGACGCCAGCCGTAATTTTGCATTATCGGTACTGTACCAATACTAGTGGAAGCAATCACAGCAAATTCTGCCCATTGGTGGCCAACCTTACCGGAAAATCGCTGAAACGTTGGAGTTGTCACTCCTAGAAAGGCCAGTAGTGTTTTTATTTTCATTTATCTTAACTAACAGCTAAAAGAGAAATCTTCCAACTCTGTTTTCTCAGCTTAATCTAGCAGGCGAAAGACTGGACGTCCAAGCGCCACCATCAATTGCCCTACTACCGGTAGTGCGGCCGATGGCCGTGAAAGCTAGGCCGGAACGAAGGACAACCAAGCCAAGAAGAGGGCAATTAAGCTTCCGAACCGCCACACTTTAGGCAGATACAGAGAGGTGATTGGACAGGTCCGCCCTTGCGCCAATCCGAATTTTTGTGATACAAGTACCGTATCGGTAGATAATGCGCCACGTGGTTCTGATAAGGAAAGTTTGGTGAGCCTTTCTTGTTTGAGTATCCCCCGATGAAACACGTGACAAATGTATCTATCGGCCGCACTAGTACCGGTAGCTCCTACAAGGGACAGACATAAAAAAGTGGTACGGAGCAGGGGTGGGTTGGGTAGTTTTCGGACAAAATTATGGTACACTGCAACCGAACCATTCCCTCACGGAATATCCTGGGAGGTTGCAATCGTGAAGTACTGTACCTCTTAAACCACAATCTTTGCTGTGCAACCTTCAAATTCTAATGCTAAGTTTTTTGGCCATCACCAATAGTCAAAACAAAATAAATACACTATAGTATAACAGATATGTATTATCCCAACATGTAGATACAAGAGAATATTGATTTTGCACATAAGCTGTGAGGCACTCAAGCCTAGTGAGATGAGGACAGCATGAAACAGAATACCAGTTTAAAGGTTTGGGCACTATACTTACCCAGCACCTCTAGGTGTTTGATTTGATGGTAAATGGGCTGGAAGAGAGGTCATCTACATTACCCACTAAAAATTTCCCTTATCAGTTGCATAGCATAGGAGGAAACATTTATTTTCTGAGTGGTTTTCCTCTCAAGTGTACCACTGTGAGTGAGACATTAGTTACAGTGTACCACTTTTTTATGCCTCTCCCTTGTACCGTATCCCTTACCTATTCAAGCATAGATGTTAGTGATGGGGTTGATAAAGGTTCGAGAAGTCAAAGCTTTTCCTACAAGCACTGTGCCACCTGAAGGCAATGCTTCCCTGCAGCCAAGAAAACAGTACACTAACCTCTGTAGGAAATATAGTTACAAAAAGTCTTAAAAAATCTAAATATTCTCTTGAAAATAAACTAGATCTAGGCTTATTTAATGATTGCTTTTGAGGGGTCTTGGGACGGATCAAATGGAGAAAACGTGATTTGTGAGAACCAATTTCTTGTGGTGCCGAATAAGACAACGAAAATAGCTTCAGCGCATCTTGGCTGGATTCCTACCAAGTGGGTAAGTATGGGGGAATTAGAGCGTAATGCGGAGGCTGGGATTCTGAGGGGATTGTGGGGGGAATCTAGAGCCGCAGTATTGAGAAAGTTGCTCAAAAAGCTGCCTAGATCCCTCATCTGATGCTTAGTTAAGCTGCACTCATGCAGCTTGGGAGCCGGGAGCCGGGCGTGGTCGGGGGGTACAAAAAAAAAAGTCCTGGCACCCTCGTTAAATTTTATCGTGCAACTTGCTTCATCTCAAACAGACCTCTGCAGTTGTCAAATGGGGGCTTGTCAAAATATGCTTTGCTGAGGTATCTTGTACTTGTAACCCGAAGTGTGGGTAAGACAAGGGTTTAACTAGCTGAGATTTAGTGAGTGTAACCACAGGAACCGCCAACCACAGCACCGTCATTCATACAATGAGAGAATTTGAATAGCCTCTAAAGCAGCATGATCGCAAGCTGTGGTTCGGATCTATCTGCACAAGAAACCATATCTAGCCGGTTCATCCAACAAACAAAAAAATCGGAAAAACCCGCCGCCCTAATCGATACGAATATTCGTAGGTGTGGAAGAAATGATACAATCCTTGCAAGCGAAGTGCTGAGGAGCCAATACTGTTACAGGCCCAACCTACATCCGTTCTTCAACGCTTGCAGCTAGCCACTTACCACACTCCCCACCCAAATTCTCGCGAAACCATTAAAAAAGTGGTGGGTATAAATATTGGTTCTGTCCGAGAGCGTTTCACCAGGAGAGAGATAAGTTAACTTAGTATCTTTTCTCCGAAATTTGCAACTCTTCGCTAGATTCACAAATCTTCGCTTCCATCCTCTTGCCATCCGTTGTCATTCCAGCCCCAAGTCTCCACTTTCTCGGCTAATTCAGAGTGAGCCCCAGATTCAAAGAACCCCAAATCTGATCCATGGATAGGATGCAATCCGATTTGGTTGAATGGTATAAACTCGAAACCGAATTTTTTCACGATCACGTCAGACACACAAGATATGTGGGGAAAGCGAGAAATAGGGATGAGAAGGTAGAAGAGGATTGGAGCGATTCTGGGGAGCTCGGCAGGGGAGGTTTCGGTATTGTCCAAAAGCAGATCGAGAAAGCTACGCGTCACTATCGGGCAGTAAAGGCGATTGATAAGAGGCCATCCCTCGGAGTCGATTATTCTAGGGAGCTCCTTGTGATGGCCAAATTAGTGAAGGTTTGTGTTTTCATTCCTGGGGGAATTTTTCCCCAGTTTACCACCCCTGCCAGGCTTTTCTTGTTGTGGTCTAATGCTCAGTTTTGTTAGTGGCCGTCATTATTTGTGGAGTTCCTGGGGTGGTTCGAGGGGCCCGAGACTCTCTACATTGCAATGGAATACCTTGAGGAAGGCGATCTCACGAAGCACATTAGTGTACCACTACTACAAGAAACCGTTCAAAATATTTCAAAGCAGATACTTGAGGGTCTCAAAGTAATGCATCAACAAGGGATAGCTCATCGGGATTTAAAGCCCGGGGTATAGTCCCTGCCACCGAACACCTCACTTGATAATGTCGCATCGCAGAATACTGATAAATCTATAGAACATTTTTGTAGTTTCTATGTCTCCAGTGTGGGTCAAACTAGGGGATTTTGGAGTGTCGAAGTGGATCCCGGCCCCAGGTACCACAACATTTCACACCCAGGTATCAACTCCATTGTATAGCGCTCCCGAAGTCCGGGGGTTGGACCCCAATAGCGAAACCTCGGAATATACGAATTCTGTCGACATTTGGTCACTCGGATGTGTGATATATGAGTTACTTGTAGGGACAAAGTTATTCGTCTCGGAGTTTCAATTGTCCGGTTACTTCTACGGGAAATGGCCTTTCCCGGAAGATAGGCTGAGGGGACTATCACCCCCGACAGGCGATATCGGAATTTCGTTCCTAAAGGCCATGCTCGCAATACAACCCCAGGATCGCCCTACCGCGGCAGATGCACTGAACCACGCATGGTTAGCTGACCTTAAGAGCGACAATGAACATAGTGGACACGGTGAAGCTGAGACAATCCAAAGTGGATATAGGAGGGAAAAACCCAGCAGGAAGCGCGAAAACACACTATCTACAACTGACGGACCGAAGAAAAGGAGAAGCGAAAGAAACCGGATTTCGCAAGCCGACGCAAGGTACATCCCAGGAGGCTTGGATTTGGGTGCTGGTGCGGGATTCCGGGGTGGCGGTGGTCCTACTACCCGGGGAACTATAATTGACACTTCCGTGATGGTGCTACTACCATCGGATGCAGCCTCTGCTTTGAATTTGGAGGTCGAGACTGGCCCCCGGAAATCGGAATTGGTGCCAGGGAGCTTCCAGGCCACTAATTCGAAATCCCCCAAACTACTAAAAAGGAACAAAAAGATTCTCAATCCTCCACAAACATGTCCCCAAAGTAGCACCCCGAATACCTAACTCAAGCCACTCACAAAATGTGTTGCTAACGGGAATTGGATGCCGAATCCTAGATTTCGCTCAAACGATCCCCCAACGCCAGACCCTTACTGTGGAAATAGTCTTCAATCCCCGGGGGAGACCAACGGACCAATTGAACCCACGCGAAATAGAACGCACAATGCCTGGGCCCGCGCCACCGACCGGGTTATTCCAAGAATTGCCCACCGGCGAACATACCCTACCTGACGCCGCGGGTCCGGATAAAGCGGTTCGAAAAATTCGGAGGACAAGGCCAAATACTCGCGGTAGGGGAGCCGGCAGAAGCCAACGCCGCACAGCCACCAATTCAACGCAAAATCAAAACACCAGGCGACACTCTACTACAGGACGGGATCCGAATGGCGGTCAAACCCCTCGCACTAGCTGGAATCTTAGCAGAAATCCTGATGCCCGCCCGAATCCTAACCGGAATCCCGATACTTGACGCAATCTTAACCGGAACCGCAATGCTGGCTGCAATCCCGGCACCCGGAGAAATCGATATCTCGGACGGAACCTAAACCGTTAGGCCTTGTTTGGGGCGCGTGGATTTGGACTTAAAATGGGGAGTCCAGACTTTGGGCTTTGTTGAATTTGGTGGGTCAGGGCTTGGAGTAGACTTTTATTTGTAGAATAGAGATCAAATCTCAACTTTGTTGAAATATAATAAAATCACTGTTATCTAACCCTGATGCCCTTTCGTTTCGTTCTACTGAATTTCTGTTTACATTTCTTGGTCAACTTTGGCTAGGGGTGTTAAAAGTTCGTCAGAAATTTTCATCCGATGGCTTTATCACTGGTAAAAAGGAGGTTTTTTTTTTTAAGGCTGGGGATATTTTCACTGGGAAGTCAATAAAAATATGCTATACTCCCTGTCTCGCACCTAAGGGTTAACTTACGTTTTATAACCCCGGTTGCTGGGGGTAGATTGTTTGTACAGTACTAACCACAATGGTAAAACCCGCCCTCTCGCTAAGATGTCAAAATAATAACGAAAGTGTGGTTTAAGATTTTCTACAAAGTAGCTCTTCTTCTTGGCAGTGATCTCCTTTAAATAAGTGCCAAAAGTCTTCAAAACGAAATCCTGTGGAAAATATTTGTGAAAGTCCTCCCTCAAAAAGCTACTCTCTACTCAAAAAAGCTCGCAGTTGAGCCGCACTTATTTTAGCCCCAACTTGCAGGGTTGAGAACTGCAAGCGCAGCAGGGATTCTTTTGTTACCCTGCTTGACAAATTTACTTTTTTTTTGCCTCCAACAGGTACTCGGATATGGTTGTGAGTGATCGGACAGACAGGGATTAGAAAATGAATGCATAAGCATACATTTTATAATCCCTGTCTGTCTAATCACCCACGTCCATACCTGAGTACTTGCACTAGTACAGTATTCCACCGCATCGCGAGTCAACTTCATAGCGAGAACGCCTATACGAATATCCCTTGTCTTATAAAGCCCTATGGGCGTTCTCCCCTCGTAGACTCGCTTCGCCGTGGGTTGCCGTAAATACTCCTCATTTTCTTTCCAGGTTGACTGCACTACTCGCGCTGGTGCTCTATTGGCAACTGGTCGCACTGAATAGTTGCGCATTGCAAAAGTATCTGAAAGCCCTTGGCGTTTCCTTGGCTAACTTGCCAAGATCTCCAGACACTTTGGCAAAGCATGCCAGGCGTGGCGACCCGGTAACCCCTGATACTGTACCGGTAATCTGGTAAGCTAGCGGATTCCAAGAAAAACCCTTTTCTATCCCTTAGTGTGTCAGTGCGCCCTTGAGATCGGTGGATGATAAGTCTCAGTTTGAAACCCTCGTGATTTATTTCGAGATAAGGAAGAACACTTTGCAGATCTCGTTGCTTTTCTTAACCAGATTCCTTAGATGCAACACCCGACAGACTAAGGGATACCAGCCAACCCTAGCTCCCCTGGTAGAATACTGTCAGTGTTTTTTCATGCTAGTAAAACACAAGACTTCACTAGTATCCAAGAAAATAGTAGTACAAGGGTATGGAAGAATTCACTTGAACGGAGAGGAATATATTTCACTGGCTGGCTTTAAATAACCGTTCAATCACTTCTAACTGAACCCTATACTCGTACATCAGCTCCTAGGGTAGAAGACACAATCGTAAAAATTCAAAATATTTCTTTAAAAATAAACCGGATCGGACCCATATCTATTCGTGTTTTTTTGTGAAAAGCTTAGGAATATATTAGCTAGAGGAAATGTCCTTAACGCTAGAAGCAATTTGTTGTAACAGTGCCCAACAAGGTAATAAACAGGGTCTCAATCCATCTGGCAAGATCTCTGCCTAGGCATTCCCCCCAAAAAATGATATTCACAGACAGAATCTTAAGCGATACAGGCTATTGCTTATATAACCGTATTTTTTTTATAAACACAATTGAGAATTAAAGAAGGTAAACCAAAAGCGCTGCTAAGTGGTCTTTGCATTTTTTTATAGGGCTTGCATGAGTGATTCCGGAAGTATAGGGCTGCAAGTATATTGAATGTTTGCATCGGTGTCGTGGGGGGGGCTGAAACCTTGGCGGGGTTGTGCGAGGGGCCTAGGAGTCGCCCAGATGTTCGGGTGCTTAGTGAAAGCGCGGTCGTACAGCTCTAAAGGATAGGCACTCGAGTAACGTGGCGAGTTCAAATTTAACTAGTGGGGATCTGGTGAGTGAAACGGTGGGGTAGTGGAAAGAATTTGACCAGTTCGAGAACTTGCAATAGAAACCTCACGATGTTTACTAATATCGTACTAGCTAAGTCACCTTTGATAGCTGTGACAGCACCAGGTATGGAGTATAAGCAGGCGAAACTTCCTCCAGTAGGCTCAGGGTTTTCGCTCACCTACTCCGAGAATGGTGGGCGCTTCAGCCAATGCGCCGAGAGCTTTGCTGGCGCTTTCTCTTATTAGTAATGAACAGAGCGGCCTATTGGGTGGATGATTCGAGTTACAAGTCCTTCTTTCCTTTGCTACCATTACCCCGGAATAACGAATAACCTATCATAGCACCCCCAAAACGATATTGACCGGAGGGAAAAAAAAAGCGACCATACCAGTTCACCATGGACCACCCGTAGATTTGATCTACCAAAGAATGTGATCAAAGTCAGATGGCGCTAGAGCCAACTCAAGTCAGACTCGGGCAACCGAGCCAGCAGGATGACACGAAGAACGCCAAGTCGCAACAATACAACTCTATAGACAGCGCCGATTGGGCAGGTTCAAGAAAACCCTCACTAGCGCTATTCGAGCTTTGAGATTCTACGGCATTCTCTCTTCTTCTCCTGGGGTCTGACGCGAGGACCTGCAATATACCGTAAGAACTTGAATAATTGAACCGTGTGCTATGTCGTCGGACTTTCCTCTCTCAGTAAGGTCAAGAAATTTTTGTTTTTTTTTCTGTCTCAGCAGGGGGGAAGGGGCTGTGTTTTTG
>Ga0307507_10007607_pt1 | contig 15592 bp, 5 predicted proteins | sample 7_EM_MG_FD_207223 | JGI IMG/M metagenome (GOLD analysis project Ga0307507, IMG submission 207223) | Populus trichocarpa ectomycorrhiza microbial communities from riparian zone in the Pacific Northwest, United States - 7_EM | ecosystem: Host-associated > Plants > Roots > Unclassified | place... | reverse complement strand
AAGTTATTGTGCCCTAGGAAACAAAACATTACATTATTTATTGTTATAGTGTAATGATGAAATTGCCCCTAAGCCATTAAACCTTTGAATAAGGCATTTGGGGCAATGTAATCTTTTCACCGTGATACAATTATATTTTACAAATTACTTGAGGTTAGATTGGTTATTTAATTTTTTCTTGCATAATAAAATTACTAATTTAACTTTAAAATAAAAAAATATAATGCCTATTTACTCAGGGATATTTTTGTCTTTTCAAATTTTTTTCATAATAGTTTAATTACTTTGATGCTCTTAAAGAACAAATCAAAATAACCCTTCACAAGGTTTTTTTTTTTTCATTTTACATTAGTTTAATTGTAGATTTGAAGGTTACTCATTGGTATTTTTGTAATTGACATATATTAAATATTTATTAAAAAGAAACTGATGGCGCCGGCATGTTGATGACCCCCATGTTGTTCGAGCGACGCGGGCATGGCCGAACGGCTCTGGACTCATCCCCTTTCAAGATGACGTTTAAAGGTTTTGGTGCCCTTATGAAATGAGGTGGTGCGTGCCCCAAATTTGCCTCGGGATCAACATAAACAACTTTTTTTTTCCCTCCATAACCCCGTTAAAAATTCAAAACAACCCTTGCACTTTATTTCTCCTTCACATTTGGTTTTTATTCTTTTGACTATTTTTTTTAATTGTGAATAATCTAAAAAATTACAAATGTTTTTCAATTTCAACTCCACCATTTTTTAATCTATAAATCATCCATCATATTACAAATGTTTTTCAATTTCACCTCTATGATTTTTTAATCTTTCAAATTTGATCATATTCTTTTGATTGCTATTTGTTTTGTTTGAGATAATTTTTAAAATTGTTTTTTTTACAATTTCATCCTCATGTTTTTTATATCAAATTTTATTCCTGCTTGTTTTGTTGCTATCTTTTCTTTTTCTTTTGCATGTTTTTTTATTAATATTTTTTTTATGATTTCATCTTATAAAATTAAATTAGTTAGGAATTAAGCTTTTCAATCGAACCCGGGTCCAAGATTTCATGGGTTACGAGTTTTATAGATAAGACTAGGTTTTAAAGGTTTGCTTGATTTTCTTATTTCACCTTGCTTAACAAGGGTTTTTTTTGTTATTGTTTTTAAATTATTTTTTTCTTTATAATTTTACCCTTTAACATTTGGTTGATAATCTGGATGATCTCAAGTCTAGTTCTTTTTACTTTTTTTTTTGTTATTTTTTTCAAGTTTATTTATTATTGTTGTATTTTTTTTGTTTATATTATTTAAATTACCAATTGAACCAATAATTTAGATGTTAGAATTTTTTACCATAATATTCTTTTTTTACACTGAGAAAAAGATTTGCCTAGCCCAAGACAGAGTGCAGGCTACAAATCTAGTAAAAACTAAAAGAGAAGGTGAATTTACCATTCGTCTATTCACAAAACACCGATTCATTGGAACATTGTTTTTGTTTTATTTTAGTTTTATCCTTTAATATTGGTTTATTGTGGAGTAAACTTTATAATTTGTTTTCTATTTGGTTATCTTGGTCTCATGACCCAGATCGCTGGTTTTGCGAGTTAACATGGGTTGACTTGTTTTTTTTCTTTCAATCTTATCATTCAATATTGGATTGATTGAGAATTGAGTTTTATAATTTATTTTAATTTATTTATATGAGGTTATCTTGGTCTCATGATCTGGGTCACAATTTTGGTTCTTCTTTTTGGTTTTTTTTATTTAATTTTATCTTTTAATATTTAGTTTACTAGAATTAGACTTCATGATTTATTCTGATTTATTTTATATGAAGTTACCTCAATTTTATGACTCAGATTGTGACTTTGACGGGTTAACCCGGTTGCACTTTGATTTTTTTAGTGTTCTTTTTTTATTGATTTTTTATAATTTTATTCTTTGACATTGAGTTGATTGAGAATTGAACTTTATAATTTATTTTAATTTAAGGTTTTTCTCATGGTTATGGGTTTGGAAGGTAACCTTGAAATCAAGGTTGTCAATTTCGTTCTGGTTGACGTTCTGTTTTTTCAATTGGAACGGTATATTTTGGTTTCAGAGAGTTTTGGCGTACCGTTTCGAGGTTGTACTGTTTATATATATATATATATATATATATAATTCAAAATATTAATTCAACAAACATAATTTCAATTCAAATTCAAAGATAAACTAACTTGAAATTATGTCATTCAAATTTAAATAGAAGTAAAGAAGTCAAAGCTGAATCGATAAGATCTGATTGACTCGACGAGTTTAAAGACAACTTGAACGACTGGTAAAAATATAGTTTGACTAAAAAAAATTCAAGATAACATATTTTTTTTTAAAAAATTATTGAGACTACAACATATTGGACCCGAGTCAACCGAGGTTAACCTTCCAAATCCATGATCCGGGTCATAAGACCATAATAACCCCAAATAAAATAAATCAAAACAAATCATGAATCTCAATTCTCAATAAATCTATTGTTAAATAATGAAATTGAAAAAAATCCAATCTAAAAAAAGGATAAAAATAAAACTTTTGAAACAAAATTACAAATTTAAACGAAATGATGAAAATGCCATCAACAATTTCACAAGGCCTCTCTAAACTCCAATTGCTCTAAAAGTTTAACCTGAAATAGAACAATATGTCAGGAAAATTCTTGTAAAATTTCAATATGATTTAGCGATCGGATCGAGAGATATGATTGATACTGTAAAACTAAATAATATATTTTTTTAAAATAAAAACATTATTTAACCGGAACAAAATCTAAAATTTCCATCCAAAATTTTGATGGAGTTTACAGAATAAATCAAAAATCTAAACAAGATAAAATCCATTTCAATTTATTTTATTTTTTAAACTAGAATGAAATATACCGAGTGAAGTAAAAACCTTCCTTGAAATAATAAGAAATTATTTAAACAACTTTTTGATATTTATTTGAATAAAAAAAAACCAGCTGGTGATTCACTGAGCGGCTCTTCTTGAAACTATCCAACACATCCAAACACATTTATTAATGACTCCAACGATTAATAAAACCGAGGTGGCAGAATATGATTGGATATTGGTATAGATTGAAAAAATAAAAAAAGTCAAGAAGAAAAGAGCTCTCTTTAGCTTTGGGTTGGCAACCCAAACCCAATTAGGCGGAGCATTCAATCTCTCACACTCTCTGACTCTCTTCGCATTTCCTCGTTTCTATCGACAAGACAGCAACACAAACCAAAGTCCCAACAAATCTCTTCCTTCCATCACTTCTATCTTAAATACCCTCTCCTTCTCCTTCTCCTTCTCCTTCTCTTCGTGCTTTCTTTGCTTCTAAAATAACCCATCATTTCTTCTTCAAGGTAACCTATATCTAGTGATGATCTAATTTAGTTATGTTTGTTTTGATGTTTTAAGTAATGTAACTGTTGTGTTGTTGTTTGAAGTGGTTTTTATTTATTTATCTTGTAGGCTTTTTGGGTTCCAAAATGGAGGCTACGTTGCCTGTTTGCAAATCTGTTACCTCTACTCCTGTAAGTTGTTGTTGCTCTTTTGTTTTTGTTTTTCTGTTCTGTTGCTTACTTGTTTTTGCGTGTGACTTGTTTTTGGTTCGAATTTGTTAGAAACGTGTCTTCTTTTTGTTTGATTTGTAATGGGTTCGCGTTGGAATGTTCGTTAGAAGGAAATGAGTCTTGGGTTTTGTTTGTTTTATTCCTTGGGGGATGGTACTGGTTGATGGCTCTGTAGTGTTGGGCTTAGTTTGTATTTGTGGAGCTGGGAATTGAAGCCAATTCAGTGATGTACTTGAATTGTAGATATGTGGTTCTATTTCAATTCTATGATTTTGCTAGCATATGTGGGGTGATGTAAATAATGAGGATGGTTTGGGAGGGTTAATGAGCTCAGAGGTCAGATTTTTCATTAAAAATGTTTTTGAAATATGAAGATAAGTGATAGCAAGTACATGTCTGATGCATTTAACCTGCATTGTTGTTGTATGTTTTAAAGAATTCCAATGATACTGCTATGCATTTTTAGTTTTATGAGGTTGTGATATCTAGTGAAATAGTCCGTGATTGTTACAAATACTGAAATAGTTTATTTATTCAATGCATAAGGGTTTATTCATGGGGAAAACTAGTGGAATCAGGAGTTCTCAATGCAGCTTTATGATGGGAAATAAGGTTAACTTTCCTAGACAAAGAGCTCAGACTGCCCACGTTCACTGTGCTAAGAATGGAGGAGCTCTTGGGGTTACATGTCGCGCGGAAAAAATTCTGGTAGCAAACAGAGGAGAGATTGCTGTTCGTGTTATTCGAACTGCACATGAGATGGGGATACCATGTGTAGCTGTTTACTCCACCATAGATAAGGATGCACTTCATGTGAAATTGGCTGACGAATCAGTTTGCATCGGTGAAGCACCCAGCAGTCAGTCGTAAGTGGTTATAATATCCTTACTTTATCAGTCAAATGCATTACACATGGATATTAGTTTGCAACTAGTAAGGGGGATTTTAGGAAAAGCTTCGGAGTCAGAGTCAGTAATCTGAAACAATTCATCTTAATTTAACAGTTGTTACTACCCTCTATGTTTCACCTCATATCTTATTCATTAAAGCATTGCTGGTAGCGGTTTGATTACATTTACGCCCCTTGTTAATTAGTTTATAAATTGGTGATTATAATTTTTTTCCTGCTTGTTGAAAGTTGCAATGTTTATATAGAAATAATTTGGTTCTTGAGTAGTCATTTAATTTCTCAATAACAAATGCACGATACTAGTTGTAGATTCGGAATATAATGAATTTATTTGTATGTTTCACTGTTTTTCCACAGGTACTTAGTGATCCCAAATGTTTTATCTGCTGCTATAAGTCGTAGATGTACAATGCTGCATCCTGGATATGGCTTCCTTGCTGAAAATGCTGTATTTGTGGAAATGTGCAGAGAACATGGAATAAACTTTATTGGGCCTAATGTAAGTAGAGACCAAGAAACTCAATAGTAGTAAAAAGTGAGATTAATACATAATCTCCTAGATCTTAGCCTATCACATGTCGACTATTGTTTTACATTTTTTGTTGTTGTTGAATTAGATGCTAAAATCACTGCTTTCTCAATTATGATAGATAAGTGAAAAATCCCATATTTGGAATACCATGTATACAGATTTTGAACAGCAATTCAATCTAGTATGCCCCAGAATTGGGGTTATGGCTAATGGTGACTGTTGTTATAATCTTTTTTTTTCTTATAAAAATATCCCTTAGTGGCTGACATCCTTTTTTTTATAAAGATATGCTCAATTATTCATTAGCATGGTATGATGCAGATTGTTGAAGTTTGGTGATTATCTTTAGTTATTTGACATGTAGTAAAAAGCAAGTGGAAGACAGTGGGAAGATTTATCTTTATGCTAAAACTGTGATTGCCGAGTTGGTTGTTATTTTTTGGTTATTCACCAAATATCTTGAGGCAAATACATTTCCTGTCACTGAATTTTAAGTTTAACCTTGACTGCTTCTGTTTGGAAGGTGGTTAATTACACTATAATCTCATTATGGTTCTAGGTTTTAGGATGGGGTACATGTTCTATCTCAGCTTGGGTTGTATGTTAGTCAGTGTATCTATAAAGTTCATAAAGTAGTTTCAGACTCTCAGGTGGCTTTGTAGTAGAAAACTGATGGCAAAAGGTTAATGAAATTCTCAGGTTTAGCACAAAGACATGGAAAAAAAAAATGCTACATTGGGTCTTCAAGTATATACACCAACTTACAAAAGTTTTTCATTGAATGCTCAGTCATGCCTTCAAATTCATAAACCAACTTGCCAAAGGTTCTCTGCTGAGTCATACATGGTTCTAGCAAAACTTTCCTCGCGTTTTTCTTTCATTTTGGTTATCCTTTCCTTATTGTACTTGAAACCTATAATTTTCAGCACAGTAAATGGTGAAGTTGACTGTGTTACTCGATTGGCATGTTTTGAAGAAATTGGATTGAGAATTGATCAAGTTTTTACCTGGTGAAAGTATACCATGAATTCATGTTTATGGCTGTTTATCACTTGCATAATTGAAAAAAGATGCAAATTATTGTTTGCTTTGTGCAGCCTGACAGTATAAGGGTCATGGGTGACAAATCAACTGCTAGAGAAACAATGAAGAAGGCAGGGGTTCCAACTGTACCAGGAAGTGATGGCTTATTACAGGTGCCATGTTTGGCCATTATCTGTATTATTTGATTAAAAAAACTTTGGCATGAAAACAATTGCACGTCTTGCAAGTTTAGTTTAATTATTTGGCTAACTCCTTTTACTCCTTTTGATAATATAGGAAGATGTAGTTTGATGTTATCTGACAAACTTTTGTACACTGATTGTTGTTAGAGTACTGAGGAAGGAGTAAGGCTCGCCAACGAGATTGGTTATCCTGTGATGATCAAGGTAAATAATCTCCTTCATACTAATCCTTCTTTGATAGTCATGTTTTATACAGATTGTGACAACATTGAAATTGCAATATACGCCATTGCTACCCTTCCAGACTCAGACAAATGTCAGTTAGTATTTATACAGAAAGGATGGAGTAGTGTTTTCTCCTTGCTTCTTGCTTGATCACATCCTTGCCATCGACTTGTTTTGTTTTCACTCAGCTACACATCAAGCAATTTATGGAGCTCTTTACTATCTTTGCTGGAAATCTTCTCCTCTGTGGGTGCATGTGCACGTATAGAGAAGAAAGCTAAAATGCACTCCAAGTAACCTTGTACAATAGTGCCAAGCATTAAAACTAAAATCAATTAAAATATCTCAGAAATCATTCCATAATAGGAATTATCCAAAATTATCACTTGGATTCTTTGTTGAAATTATATGTTTGCATCTTTAATAAGTTATTCTCAATAGTTTCACTGTTGTTCCATTTGGTTTCTGAAGAATATGCAAGAGTGAAATTTGTGAAATTTCATAAAATAGGGTCTGGACCGGCAATTATGAGATTTGGAATTTTTTTTTTCTACATCTTCTAATACCAAGCAAATGAAGCATAAAATTAAAAAGCATTGAAACTTCTATTGAATTAAACCTATTGTCTGTAGGCAACGGCAGGTGGTGGAGGACGTGGAATGCGGCTCGCCAAAGAACCTGATGAGTTTGTAAAGTTGCTACAGGTACAAAGTTAGTGTGGAGCTGTTCATTGTACTGTTGGATATTTTTCCATGAAGCATGCTGCGTGAATTCTTTTGTTTGTCTATGGTTGAATTTAGTTCGCTTCCTTTGCTCTACAGCAAGCTAAAAGTGAGGCTGCTGCTGCATTTGGAAATGATGGAGTTTATTTGGAGAAGTATGTTCAAAATCCCAGACACATTGAATTCCAGGTAATCTATGTCCGGAGATTATATGAATTAATTATAATTTGGTCCCTTTAGTGTATCAAAACAAATTAATTAGTCACTGTAGTATAAAATATAATCAAATAGTCCTTTGACCAATGTTGACCATGCTTACTTTTAGAAGTATTGTGCTCTGAAAAATGCCCTCTTTTCTCATTAGTCTTTCCATCTTATCTTCTACCCCCCCCCCCTCTATTTCTACAAAAAAAGAAGCAAAAAAAATTGGAAAAAAAAAATGAAATGGGAAAAAAGGATTAAGTTCTAAATTTAAAAATATAGGGATTAAATATATAGTTTTTGAAACCATGAGGACTAATTAATTAATTTTGCTAAACTACAGGGACTAACCCATAATTAACTCGAGATTATGTTTAATGAAGGTTTCTTATGGAAGATCATTAGAGTAGAGTCTAGAAGGGGAATGACTGTAACCTTGTTAATGCTAATACAGGTTTGCTTTTAGCAATGAAAATTTTCTTGTTACCTATAATTACGAGCTATAAGAAGGAAGTGCTAGGAACGAATTAGGCAAATGAGATTTGATTTAATCTACATCCAATTCTTGTTGGAAGAATCTGCATCTGTTTTAGACAACCTGTACGACTAGTTATCACAAGAAGAGAAGGAAGATGCCAGGGTTTTATAATTTAAAAGAGTATCTTGAACAATAAATTCATCTATTTATTGAGGGTAAAAGGCATTTAGCATAAGTGAATAAATGATCTATCTGGAAATGAAATCTGCTGTATGGTGAAGATAAATAAGTGGGTGAATGATCTATCTAGAAATGAAATATGCTGAATGATGAAGATAAATCCAAATCCAAATCCAAATCTGAATTCATGTGCTGCAATGTCCTTTTGTTCATGCAGAAAAATAAGTACTTAAATTTGCTTTGCAGAAAATTTGAATCTGATATGAGGTAGGAACAATTTCTGAGTTGATTAGTCTAAACACTATTGACTTTTGAGTGACTCAACTAGGTTGATAAAAGTAGTCTTACTTTTCTCATAACACTTCTGACACTGCTGAATTTCAATTTGTCAATAATATAGTTCAGTTCAGTAATACTAAATTAAAGTTTTCCTTTTTTATATATCCTTTTACTCCCAACATCAATGTGAAAGCTTCTGAATCATTCTGGTACATTATTTTATTTGGTAGGTTCTTGCAGACAAATTCGGTAATGTTGTTCATTTTGGTGAGCGAGACTGCAGTATTCAGGTATTGTTTACTTTCTTATCTTGCAACTATCACAATGGGTTGCCATTTGTAAGCTATTCCTGAAAGGTTGTTGGACCGTTCACAGAAAAGAAGATAGCTTTTCATTTTCAACATTAAAAACCAATTCTAGGGAATTCATAAAAGCTTGGTAATATCTTCATGAGCATCAATAATTTTAAGGAAGCTGAGAGGTTTGGTTTCAGCATAGTCATGTTCAATCATAAGATAGAATGCATAAAAGTTTTATCATATGTTCTGGGAGTGATCCCCATCCTGTTTCTCCCTTTCTTTTTCTTGTTGTTGTGGTTGTTATTTCATGTTTACTTTTAGCAGTAGACCTAGCATATTTGAAGTAATGGTTCTGTTGAATATGGCTCTTATATAGAGACGAAACCAAAAGCTGTTGGAAGAAGCACCATCTCCAGCTTTGACTCCTGAGTTACGGAAGGCCATGGGTGATGCAGCAGTTTCAGCCGCAGCATCCATAGGGTACATTGGTGTTGGAACAGTTGAGTTCCTTTTGGATGAAAGGGGTTCCTTCTACTTCATGGAAATGAACACTCGAATCCAGGTTAAATATAAGCGATTAGTGATTTAGTTTTCTGTTCTTGTGTTGATAAAAACCCTATCTTGGTGATTAGTAGTTCTTTCTTTTGATAAAATAAAAAATGCAGGTGGAGCATCCGGTGACTGAAATGATTTCTTCTGTTGATTTGATTGAGGAACAAATTCGTGTAGCCATGGGAGAGAAACTTCGATACAAACAGGTATTGGAACAAAGGATAAATAGAAGAATTTATGCCCCATGCTTGTACATCTGTTTGATAGTTCTCTGGATTTCAATTTGCAGGAAGATATTGTTCTTAGAGGACATTCAATTGAATGCCGTATCAATGCAGAAGATGCTTTTAAGGGATTCCGACCTGGGCCTGGTATGTCTACATCGTGCTGAATATTACATTCGTTTTAAATTATTACTGCTATTTGATCCTCTTCATCACCACTTTTCTAGTTGCTATTGCGCATGCCTTTTTCCACCCAAACTCTGTTTTATCCTTCCTATTTGAACGCCCAATGTCTAATCTTTTTAAGGTGACAAGCCATGAGGTTTATTGCATTTCCTAGTTAGTTTGTCTATTTAATGTTTGTTCATCTCACACAACTCCTGGATTTTATTGGTGTTGCTTTTGGTTGAATTATGAAAATTTCATTCATCTTGCTGTGATTGATTTTCTTTTCCCTGAAAACATATTTCATAATTATCCAGCCACTCGTAATATTTGTGCTCTTTTCCTTCTAAACAAACAGGGAGAATAACAGCATATTTGCCATCTGGAGGCCCGTTTGTTAGAATGGATAGCCATGTTTATCCTGATTATGTTGTTCCTCCAAGCTATGATTCCCTACTTGGAAAGGTTTGTCAAATAACAATTCCTTGTTCTTCTTTATGTTTTTGGCCATGTGACAAGGGGCATTCATGTTATTATCTCAATGTGATTGTTTTTTGCTTACTAGGAGCATATCTACATTCTGTAACTGCTTAGCTGCATCTGTTCTAATGACAATACATTGAAATTTACTCCATAGACATAATGATAGGCCCCACACTTGTCTGGTTTGGCCACTTTCTTTCTCTTAGAATGGTGCCCGCCACATTCTATCTGGATAAATTTACTTCTAGATGCTTAGGTTCCTTGTTAATCAATTTAAGTTGATTTTCTTCTTCTTTTTGAAGTTGTATGCTGGTGACAGAAAGGCACTAATTTTTTTATTATGTAAACCCATACTGCCCAAGCACAAAGTTTGGTACAGACTTGTAAAATGAAATCTGAGCCAAAACTTTTTTTGTTGGATTGTGTACATGAAATCTGAGCCAACCATTGTTATCCTATCGTAAGACTTGTTTGCTGTCTCTGAAATCTGTTTCATTTCCTTGAGCTTGTGCTCATGTGATTCTGTCAGGCCCACATTTTTGTGCTGGGTGCTCTAGCATTTCCTTCACTAGATTGGGAACTATTATTCTACCAAAAGATCTAAATCATGAAGATGAGGTTTGTTGAAGTGGTTGTTTGGGTTAAATATCAGTTGTTTCTAAATTTTTAAAGGCATCGTAGGCAGTTAGAGTTAAGTTGGAGTTTTAACTGGAGTCCTAATGAACATAGGGATTAAAAAATTCAGAATATAGTTGAAGTTGGAAGACACATCATTTCGATGGATTTCCTGCTTAAGCTAGATGTTTTCAATTTTTTATTGTTGTCAAGGATAAAAGTGTATCTATGAGACCCAACAAAGTGTTTTTTTTTCCTTAGACATTAGCCTTCCCTTCATGTCAATTTTGTAGTTGATACTTGGATGCATTGTGTTTGCAGTTTAAAGCTACCATGTATGACAGCTTATCTAACTACTGAAAACAATTGGCTTCATCATATGGTTTTAATTACTGTGACATTTGGAACATATTGCAGCTTATTGTCTGGGCTCCAACAAGAGAAAAGGCAATTGAGCGAATGAAAAGGGCTCTTGATGACACTATTATTACTGGTAAGTGTCCAAGAATTTGAAAGGTGCCCCGCACTGGTACCCATGTTTTTAATTCTTGACTTGAGATAGTGGCAATGCATTGATTGTATGGAAAGAGCACATTGGGTTTAGGGAGTGAGAGTTTTGAAACCACATTTTTTGTTTTCTTTCTTTGATCTGGATGCATGCAAATGCAAACCTCTTTTGAGGCTCATCCTTTGATTAGTTTGGTGAGCCACTATCCACACAGGGTTGCTGTAAACTACCACTATCCTTTGATTTGTTTCCGTCTGCTGCTAATTGCAGCAGAGTAGACATGCCATTTGTGGCTTTTTGGTCAATCAAGCACATCTCTTAATTTTTTTTTCGCAGACGTGATTTGTTTTTGTTCTTAGAATCTGTATTTTCTTTAATTTTTGATCAATCTCTCTCACTTTCTCTATCCAGGAGTTCCGACGACTATAGATTACCACAAACTTATCCTTGAAATTGAGGTTAGGAAAACTATAATTTGCAAATTTATTTATGAATTTTACTGAAAAAACCCTATGTATTTTGTTTGAACCTTGAACTGATTGGATCTATGTTGCCTTTTCATATGCCCCCTTGCTGACAGGACTTCAAAAATGGAAATGTTGATACCGCTTTCATTCCGAAGCATGAAAAGGAGTTAGCAGCGGTAAGAAGCTGATATAATCCCATTCATCATTGAAAATTGGCCTGGGGCACGGTGGTTTTCTTGGTTAAAACTGCACATTTTCGGTTAATATGAACCTCATTTCGGTTTCACTTCAGCAAACTTATTAAACTGACCTCCATGTCCTTTCGGTTCTTGCTTATGGTGGTAGAGTCAAAGTATGTTGTTAAATGCTTATGCTCCCCCCCTCCCACATCCAGTTCAGAATCATGCCTTTTGTCACCCCCCCTCCACATCCATGAAACTCCCGGGTCATGTTAAAGAAAACAGTTTGGTCTTGGCAATTGTTTAGATTTAAGCTTCTTCGTGGTCTCTTTCATCTTCTTGAATTCTATCCTGATATATGCTTAAGGTGTTCTCAGCTGATTCCACTTTTCTTCTTTTGTGCCTGCAGCCACAACAAATCATACCAGCCAAACAGTTGACCAATTCAGCCGCATAAATAGATCACTTCTCAAATCGCAACCATCTTCAGCTAATTTTCAAGCACAGTTAAGAGGCCAGGTTCTTATGCGAATCTGCTGGAAGCTTTCGTTTTCCTTTCCTTTAGAACTTGTAAATTTCAACGTGCCAGACACGGGAGAATTATTCATGAAATTTTGATGTATGCTGTATGTGTTCCTTTTAGTTGGGGATGAAAATGGGGTAAAGTTCATCTTGCTCATACAATACTTGGATGGTGATGTTTTTAGTCAAGACTGATTCGAAATTTGTTGAAATGAAGGGAGAAATTTACTCTATCATGCTCTTGCCCCACCAGATTATCACATTCTAAATATCACATGAGATCCTTAGGCAAGGCAAGGAAAGTTTCTGCAGGACTGTCTGCCTTCAAAAAAATAATTGTGAGGAAAAAAACCTCACCTCATAATTTAGTTTCTGAAAAGGAGATAAACCACCAAACAATTTTTTTTTTTTAAATAACCAACGTAATTTTATTCTCAATAATAATCCATTTAAATTTTAATATATATTTTTAAAATCTTATTCATGATTATTAATTAATCTACTATTGAGATTTAAATTGACCACAACTATCTTATTAAGAGATGATATTAAATTTAATTTTTAACAGTGCAACTCAAAAAAAATAATTTTTCTAAACATAAAGTTTATAAGTGTAAGGAAAAGATAAATCCAAGACCATCTAATAATTGATATTAGAGCCTAGATTTGCCATCAGGTTCATCGAATGTGTGGAGGAGATTGTTGGGGTTTTTCAAAATTTTATTTATAATTATTAATTAAAAGGAATCCTAATGAAATTTAAATTGAGTATAACTAACTTACTTACCAAGGAAGACTATATATTAAAGTTTAAATCGACTACATTAATATTTTTATTGATAATTATTAATTAACATAATAAGTTAAGAAACCCTATTAAGATTTATATGGATTACTACTAAGATTATAATGACTCAGTCATTTAAAAAAACTATATATTTTTAAAAATTATTTTTTGAGTTGTTTTTTTACCATTTATGAATTGTGCTATTCTTAACCGTACGTGCATCCCAACTATTTTTCTAAAACTTTTTTTTTGGAATGTGCTATTTTTTTTTATAAAAAAAATGTTTTAATTATGATTTGAAGACCTGCTAATCTCGAGGAGATGAGTTTAAGTGATCATCAACATTAGAGAATCAAGGGGTTATTGCACATCTGAGCCACAGTCGACCAACTAAAATTAATCACAGTAGGAAAACATGACCTGCCGTTCGATGCAAACACTAAATTAAAGAAACAAAAGACACGCGCGCATGCTTCAAACGTTAAGCTTGAGCTTGGACACCATGGAAGCTCACATTACAATTGATGTTGCAAGAATCCTGCATGGTAACTCCTTCTAATATAGATCGATGCAGTACTGCTAATTATTTAATAAATAAACACTCCCACATGAAAAAAAGGAAGAAAAACACACATAACGGCACCATAGTTTCCTTACATATTTAACTAAATTAAGGATAGAAACAAGAACAAGCGAACAGTAGGATCCAACTCTGTCTTCATGACGTCAAGGCTTTCTGCTGAGCCTCTAGATAATAATCATGGCATGGAGCAAGCGATAGATCGAGATCCTCTCCAAGTGAAAATGCCAAAGGATTGAGGTTGCCCTGTGAGAGAAATTGGCTCTCTCCCAAGTTTTTAACCCAGTATCCGTAACCTTGTATGCTCAGGCACCGCCCACCATGCCGTACGGTGAGGGTGCATGGCGGGATTGGCACTCATGCTAAGAGAAAGAACTAGCGATGAGCATCTTCAAGCACGTAGCTCACTCTAGATATTGTGCTAAGGTATGGTGTTGGAGAAGAGAAAGGAAGGGAGAGATCATTTTATACGAGAGGCAAAGGGACACTGAACGTGGGTTCCTTCTCCTATGGGTTAGCAATGGCAGCATCTTCCACAGGATATGCTGCGACCACTTCCATTGCTCCACATTTGATGACCGCACCTTTCGTCCTTTCCTTCATTTCTTTTTCATTTTTTAATTTAATCACCAAAAATAGGGTTAATTAAGCTGTGATCACTATACGGCCATGCTATATATTATGCATTGCTTTGTTTTTGTAAGTGTCCATTAATTTATAACCTAAGCATCAGTATCTTCCACAGTTCTTATTATTAAGAAAAAGAAAAAGGAAAAGGAAAAGTGACGGCAGAAGTTTCCTTCTAGTGGTGGTGGTAATGCATATTTCCGATCGAAATCAAAAATTATTTGGAATTGAAATGACAAGTGATCATGATCATATATATATATGGAATGGGCTATCTTGGATATATAGGAGCACTAAGAGTTGTTTGGAAGATTATACCTAGTTTTAATTATCAGGATTAGTAACACGAAGTCACTTATGTCATCTCTTAATTATAAATATGCATGGAGGTCCGTAGCAAAAAAAACCAAGACAATCGAAAAAAAATGATTGAAAAAACTGAACCCAAAAAAAAAAAAAAAACTAAGAAAACCTATTAAAAAAACCTCAGCCACCCTAAACACACTACCAGATCGTCTCTTCTCTCTCGCGATCTCCCACTCCGGTCTACCTTCCTCTCTCATGGAAGTCGCAACGTCCCCCTTGCATCTTCGTCTCTTGTCTCTTCGTTGTGTCCCTAGTCTATATATCAAAGCCAATGCTTGGATCGGAGCTTGGAATGTTCTCCCACATCTGATCTCATCAGCATGCATGTTTACTTTTATTTTGTTCTTGATTCTTCTGTCGTTACTGGTATTCATGGGAGCGACTCTCCTGGGAACTCGTTTTTGTAGTTAGACTTTGACTACAACTTTCTTGTTTAGTCTTTCCTGTGTCATGTATTTGAATTTAGAGTGTCTATGTTTTTATTGAAATGAGTGAGGGGCACAGATTTTTTTAATACCTAATGTCTCAAGCAGTTGTGATGCATTTATTTATCTGTTGAAATTGCTTACATTTTTCCCCTTTTGGAATTTGTGGTTGAATTTTCTACATGTTTACAGATCTTGCTGTGGTTTACTGATATTTTTTGGCCATATTTATTTGTGTGTTTTAAAAATTTAAAACTTTTTTATATTTTTTTACTTCAAAATGTTTTTAAATCATTTTAATGCGCTGATATCAAAAATAATTTTTTTTAAAAAAATATTATTTTAATATATTTTTAAATAAAAAACACTTTAAAAATTAACCGCAACCACACTTCTAAACATGCTCAATGAAGGGTGGGGCAATTTACTTGTTTTTGTTAAAAAAACACGAA
>Ga0307507_10007606_pt1 | contig 15593 bp, 18 predicted proteins | sample 7_EM_MG_FD_207223 | JGI IMG/M metagenome (GOLD analysis project Ga0307507, IMG submission 207223) | Populus trichocarpa ectomycorrhiza microbial communities from riparian zone in the Pacific Northwest, United States - 7_EM | ecosystem: Host-associated > Plants > Roots > Unclassified | place... | reverse complement strand
GACAATGAGTCCTTTGGGTATCGACATGTGTAGGGGGGCGACGTATAGGAGGAAGAGGAGGGGGGAGATGGGGGATCCTTGGGGGGTGCCCACGGAGACCGGGGAGGAGAGGTTGGGGGAGCCTTGGAATACTAGGGTGCAAGTCCTTTCCAACAGAAAGGAGGATACCCAATCGACCATATAGAAGGGCATGTGGGAGGCAAGGAGTCTGGCTCTGAGGGTGGAGACATTGACGTTGTCAGAGCCGGCTTTGATGTCCAGGAAGAGGGTCGAGACCTACAATCGGGGTCTTTGTAGGGTTTTTATCTCATGCGTGAGGGCAAGGCAGAAGTCGGAGGAGTTGAGTCCCGGTAGGGAACGGCATTGGTTTGGATGGAGGAGGCCCTTGGATCTAGCGATGGCGGACAGCCTGACTGTCATTACCCGTTCAAGGATTTTCGAAAAATTGTTTTGAGGAGGATGATGATGCGGAAGGAGGCGGGTGAGTCGTAGGAGGCCTTGCCGGGCTTGTCCAGGACTACCCCATTGGCGGTTTTTAGCAAGGGAGGGTGGTAGCCGAATGCCACCAGGGGGGAGAGGAGTTCCACGATGATTGCGGGGTTGATAAGGTTGACGTTCTTCCACAGGGCGTAGGGGATCCCATCGGGGCCTGGTGCTGGGGAAGGGGAAGATTTGGAGAGGGCGAGTTTGATCTCTTCTTCGGTGAGGGGGGTGGCGGAAGGGTTTTTCGTTTGGCGTCCTCTGCTAGGCAGGGGGTCTTTGTGGGGGAAGAAATGACCTAGAAGCACGTTGTTTATTGCGACTGGGTCTGAGGCTTCAGGGAGGGAGGCAAATCTGGGGGTCTTTCTTGGGGCGACCAGCTCCTTGGCCGTCCAGATGTTGTTCTGGGAGGTTTTCGCAAGGAAGTCAGCCCAGTAGGAGGCTTTAGCCCTCTTGATGGCTTTAAAGTAGCCGAGCTTGGATTGTCTTGCCATGGTATAGGAGTCGAGGGTCCGGAGCCTCTTAGTCCTGCGGGTGGTCTTTGTGAATTCCTTTCAGAGAGTGGTCAAGAGTGGGGTCCACCAAGCTTTAGAGTTTGAGGAGGGTCGCGAGCGGGGTGCGGTGGCCTCCATTGTCGTCGTGAGTGCGGAGAGGGCTGAGGAGAACCACTGGTCAAGTTGGTTGGGGGAGGGAGTGTCGGGGGGGGGAGGGATTTGCCAGCTTCTGAGTCTATCAGTAAAGGATGGCCAGTCGGCTTGTTGCCAGCGTGGTCTAGGCATCTTGTTGTAGGGGGAGTGGGGGTGTATGGAAATCCAAATGGGGGCGTGGTCGAATTCTGTACAGGCAAGGGACGACGTGTCCCAGGAGCGGAAAGCGGGGAACATATGTGGGTTGGCGAGGACCAGGTTGATGGTGCTGGGTCTATGGGTTCCTGTAAAGGGAAACACCGTATAGACCCCTGGGAGGTTGAGGAGGGCAAAGCCTAAGTCTGAGGCTCGTTCAAAGTAAGGGGTGGATTCCCTTTTCTCCTTTGAGAATAGGAGCCTGGAAGGATCGGTTGCTGCGTTGTGGATGTTGAAGTCGCATGCGACTAGGTATGGGTGCTCGAGGTCCAAGAGGGACGACTCGGGGGAAACCGAATAAGTGGATGGAGGAAGTGGTCTTGCATAAGCGTTGCCGATCGTGAAACGAGGGAACTTCGTGCCGAAGCAGCCTTGAGGAGTAAAAACATCTAACGCTATAAAGTCATCTGTGTCTGGGGGAAGGAACGGTTGTACTGCAAATTTTTGCAGATATTTCTGGGATATGTAGCAGGCCACTCTGGGTCTAGCCATGGGAGGAGCAAAAGATTTAAAACTGGGAAAACTAGGGAGAAATCCCTTGGAGGAGGGGGGGTCCAGTAAAAGAAGGATGTCGGTAGGGGGACCTTCCGCTAGGGAGGAGAACAAGGAGAGAAACACATCCCAGCTCCCTAGGCTGTTGTGTTGAATGAGTGTGAGGTTAGTCGCCAGAGCCAGTCCTTGGCGCGAGGTTGAGCGGGGGCTTTTAATCATATCCGGGACGAACCCGTGGGTTAGGAGGGAGTTACCGGTGGCAGGCCCTGGCCAGTGGGTGCTGGCTGGGACCCGCTGGGGGGGGGCGGGGGCGTCTCTAGATCGTTGGAGGGGTCTGGGGGTGGAAAGTTCGATGATCTGGGTTGAAGGGGCTTCGGGAGTAGTGGGCGCTGGGCGGGCATTATCGCCCACATCCATGGCTTCTTGACTGTCAGAGGAGGCGTCCGATAGTTCTTCGTCAGAAGGTGGGGGGGCCTCGTGTTGAGGAGGGGGGATTGGTCTAGCCCCGCATTCCCTGGAGAAGGCATCGTGGTCGTGACTGCAGTTCAGGCAGTAGGGTGGTGAGGTGGGGCAGCGGCCGGAGACGGCCTTGGTGTCTCCGCCCTTGGGGCAGGTGGGGTTTTGGCATGTGTGGGCCGAGCGAGTATGATGAAGCGCACAGTGGGGGCAGGTGGGGTGCTTTTGGGCGCATTGGGGAGAGGCGTGTCCGAATTTGTAGCAGTTGGTGCATTGGGTGTAGCGGTTAGCTTGCGTCGTTTTCTCAACTTTGAGCCGCTTTGAGGAAAGGAAGAGGGCTGGGAGGAGAACAGGAACGTTGTTGGGGTTGACGGCGCCAACCACCGACCGACCCATTGACGAAAGACAGGGGTTGCCAACCGTGCAAATGCTAAGCGAGGCAGCGAAGCAAGTGCGGAGAAAGGAGGGAGTAGAACCAAACAACCCCTGGAAACAAGGAGTCCAGGGCCCAAGGACATGATAAGGGAAGTAAGGTGGGGGGGGGGTGGTGCAGCGCACGGAGAGTGTAGGTGCTGCTCACTAAGAGTGTGGGGGTGGTGGATGTTGACGATGAATTCTCATGGTGTTGAGATTTCAATCGCCGGGTATGTAGAGGAGATGGTTCGTGACATAAATCCCATGCACCGAGGGTGCCCTTCTATAGGGGTTCTTCCCTCAACCCTAACCCTGTGTGAGTCATACTCTCACATCACGCGACTCATGACTCATAGTGAGACATAGTGTGAAATCAATCAGCTGACTCGTCCAAGTCACCTGAGCCATATCTCGTAACCAATCAAAACCTATAAAACCCGTCATGTGCCCCAACGGGGTCACATGCACGAAACCCATGACTCATAACTGTGAGTGATGTGCAAAATACATAAACCACATGACCACCATCGTGCGTCATGTCCAATATCAACCAATAACAAAAAACCAATGACACGCTATTGCGTCGTCATGTAAAATCTTCTGAGTCAACTGATCTCATAATGTGAAAGATAACCAATCAATGACTAATAACTATTGTTCATGTAAGAGATTGCCTTGCTTAGTCACCGTTTGTGACAAAAATGAGAACTTGCGACAGTTCATTAAACATATTAATTATCAAATAATACTGGAAACCAAACATAAAATATCCTTAGTACCAAACTCAATCATAAAACATACCAAGTATCAAACGATACTCGAAGCCAAACATAAACCATCATGGGTATCATTCTCAATCTTAGAACATACTGAGTATCAAACGATACTCGAAATCAAAATAGTAACTCGTACTGGTTATACTATTTGTTTATTCCTTCTTAGTATATTGAGTGTTTATCTAAATTTTGAGACTAACAACCTCTCAGACAGTTTGGAAAATTATAAATTTTACTTCAATCTACTGCTGAAGTTGAAGAACCAAAAATGAGCTACTAATGTTAGTAAACTAAATTAACTTTCAAAAGCTTTAACAGCAAACTCAGTTAGTGCCATACAATCGAGTTATAACAATAACTTACTTTAGTCTATTCCAAAATCTTTTGAAACAAATAGTATTATTTGTTGCCAGCTATTGGTATATGACATCTTCTAAACTTTGACTACCTGCTCCTTATTCACTTCTCATATTATTCAATTGGATCTCTTTCTCCTCTTCTATCAATACAAGAACTTACTTGCTTTGGTAAACACTCTTGGCTTATTTACTTGGGACATTATTTAACGATTACAATCCTAGAGTTGACTCACCTAGTATGAGTAAAATTAGAATTCAGTCAGAGAGGGAAAGGAGTAAGTTAAAATCACATTGAGCAAAGGGGAACTAGATTGACTAATAGTTGTCTTTCAAGCTAGTGCATCTTAAAACAGAGAACCAGCAGTAGAAGAATTGAGAAAGGAGGGAAAGCAAAGAGGCACAAAGGTCACATAGGGAGAAGTATACTTCTTCTTTAGAGGCAGCTGCAGAGGCTGTCCTCTTGGAGGAGGAGGATATTTTAGTTAAAGACAAGGTAGCAAGCATTGTGGCCAAGGCCCAGGTATGTGAAACCTACAATAATTGACTCTGAGAAGCATTCAGCACTGGGGTGAATCCCTATTGTTTCTATTATATCTGCTAATATTAGCAATTTTGACAAAAGAGAGAGAGCTGAGAGAGGGGCACAAGGGGGGACCCTTAGAACTATGAGGTATATCCCAATAGACCCAAATTTCCAGAAGAGGGAGACAATAATGGACTGGGTAGAGGATGTGTGGTGGCTCTCAGGAAGTTCAAGAGAAGTGCAATAAGGGTAACGCCCATGCCTGAACCCGTAGCACCGATTGGGAGCAATACTATGGGCTTCTGAGAGAGCTCAAGTGTTCATTACCGTCTTTCTAAGTAAAGAGATATTGGTAATGGCATTGCACCCTATCAGAATTTTTGCATTTGAGACCAAGGCACTTAGGTTCACCGAAGATTAGAAACCATATGTATACATCCTCAAACTTAGACTATGGGTACATGACTTGGAAAAGCTAAACCGGGTCTTTAAAGAGCAATCAATTGCAAAGATCATCGCATGAGTGTAAAAGTGTGAGTAGGGAACAAACCTCTTCCATCTTGTCTAGACCCAGGCAGTTTTAGGTCAGAATATCCTGAATATTGAGGTTGACAGATATAAGATAAATTGTGTCCTCATATAGGACAATAGGTGTTGCTGCTACAGGAGTAGGTATGATTGTTTCTATAAGGAGAGTAAGTGTATGAGATTCATGTACAGGTAGGGTATTAATACTTAGCTTATTATGTTTGCACATTTCATATCCTTCCCCCGGTTGTACGAACCTACTATATAAGCCAAAAAGTCAAAAGAGAATGGAAAGTTAGAATTAAACTTGCATCTCCACCCTTCTCCCATCTATGCCCTACTTGGGTGGCAGAGTTTACTCCAAGGATGAACCAACGTGACAATTATTGAATAGAAACCTGTGAATAGATAGTTCAACTCATAGTAAAGCAGAAATCCTTCGAGAAATTTTACCAGCCTTCTGTAGCATGTACACTATTCCCAATACCCTCTCACCTTTGCCATCCCTGGTGTTGGCAGACTAACTCAGATATCCAAGTACTAAGAGTATTCGAAGTGAATAACAGGCACTTTACATCGTGAGCTTTCATTCTGATCACATGTTGCACTAGGGGTAAATTGACTAATAGAATTAATCAATGGAGCAGCAGCAAAATGTTTTTGATGGTCCTGAAGTCACCTGGCTACCCTTGATCCTCTTGAACCCCTGGATCCACCACCCAGCACCGAGGTCCCGCCGTTTTACTTGGACACTGGGTCTGCAGTGCTGGTCCACACTTCCGTCGTCCCAGCGATATCTGGTCCACACTTCCCTCGTCCCAGCGATATCTGGTCCACACTTCCCTCGTCCCAGCAACCTCTGGTCCACCATTCCCTTGTCCTGGCTATCTCATATCCTTGCTTTGCCTCTTCTATCCTATCTTGCACTTCCCTCATATATCCCTTCTACTCCCGGACCTCTGCCTAGCTTAGCCTTGAGCCATCCTGGTCTATCGCCCTCATCCCCTAGTTTACCCATTTTTGATTTCAATCACCTTCTGTTCCTTACTTCCCGACCCTCTGTGTAACTTGATCCTTTCGCTTCTCCTTCCCGTGTTCCTCAGACTGTTGTTTATGCGTTCCATGTTGTCAGAAACGGTGACTAAGCAAGGCAGACTCTCACATGACTAAGAGTTATTAGTCATTGGTGTGTTATCTTTCACGCTATGAGATCAGTTGACTCATAGGATTTTACATGACGACGCAATAGCGTGTCATGGGTTTATTATAATTGGTTGATATTTGACATGACGCACAATTGTGGTCATGTGATTTATGTATTAGGCACATGACTGATAGTTATGAGTCATGGGTTTCACCCAAGTGACCCCATGAGGACACATGACTTGTTTTATGAGTTTTGATTGGTTGCGGGATAGGGCGCAGCTGACTCGGATGCGTCAGCTGATGGATTTTCACACTATAACTCACCACGAGTCATGAGTTGCGTGACGCAAGAGTATGAGTCATGCAGGGTTAGGGTTGAGGGAAGAACCCCTATATGAGGGCACCCTCGGGACATGGGATTTGGGTCACGAACCATCTCCTCTACACACCCGGCGATTGAAATCTGAACACTATGAGAATTCATCGTCAACATCCACTCCCGCACTCTCAGTGAGCTGGACCTGCACACCCTTTGAGCTGCACCCTGCCCCTTCCGCTTTATTTCCCTTATCATGTCCTTGGACCCCGGCGTCCTTGTTTCTAGAGGTGGTTTGGCTCTACTCCCGCCTTGCTCCGCACTTGCTTCGCTGCCTCGCTTAGCATTTGCACGGTCGGCAACCCCTTTCTTTCGTCAACGGGTCGGTCGCAGTCCCGGGTTATCGTCGAAGTAGTGGCCCCGGTGGCTCTGCTCCCTGGTATTGCACTATCTCCTTGGATCACTGTTCGGCACTGTTAGTATTGTCGAAAAGTCGTGATCTCGTTTCGGTCCTCCCTCCGTCGTACTTCTACTTGATTGGGCACACCCCTCCCCTCCCTCACTTGGTCTTCGTCCCGTGGCTCGGTTACAGCCAACACCCCCCCCACCCAGCTCGGTCGCTCCGGCGTCCGGCCACCATCCACCACGCTCCCTCCTAGTGGTCGTGGAGTCCCTCGGCCTAACCCACCACACGTTCTACCATTTGCCCCGCGGTACGGGTCTATAGGGGTCTGGTATTCTACCTTCGCAAAGTGGTCGTGTTCGATGATAAGCATACTCTGGGATCGTTAAAGGCCTTCGCGGTGGATGGGCTTTCCCAGGGGCCTCTACTACGGATTTGGGTTTTTCTGGTTTTTCTCACTGTTAGGTTTTTTCTTGGGTTTTTGGTAGATGTTTTCCATTGGTTGCGAGTTTCAGGTATATTTTGTTGTAGTTTTCAGCCCCCGGGCGCTTGGTGGGGGTTTTAGACCGGGGGTTCTTTCTCACGGTTTGCACCCCCTTGACGATTGGTTGCACTGGGTGAAAGTTTGTTGCGGCCATATTCTTTAGGATTCGTGCTATTTTTGTACATATGACTTCGGCCTTCGGCCTCAGCCAGAAATAAAATTTAAAATATGATAAAAAAAAAAAGAGAAAAAAAAAGCATGGCATTTGGGTTCTTCACGCAACCATCTAAGTTCTCTCATACTATATACTTTCAATACAAAGATCTTTATCTATCACGCTTTCAGGAATCAAGAAACGACTGTCTTATATGAGCCTAGCGATCGACGTTGCTAGATAGGAGTGAACGGACTTAGCTATCGCAACAGCTATTGCGCAAATGGAGTAGTGATCTTTAGGAGACTATAGGTTACCTGCTGTAAGTATCACCCGGAGAGGAGAGGATTGTAACATTTGGTTGTGTCAACCAGCAGCACCTAACAAACAGACAAAACGGAGACCAACAACGAAAAGGATATTGACCCCTTAGAGGAAAATCTCGACCATTCATCACTAGAAGAAGGGCTTGAAAGGGCATTGACGGAAGAGAGGGCAACAAGCCCTCCAACACCAGAGCCACCATCACCAAGTAGATTAGAAGAAACCAAAGAACAAGGAAGAACAGGACGAAACACGATGGCGGCTGCGGCAGAACAAGGGGGAGCAACATCCTCGGAAACAACCCCGATTCTGAACCCGGAACAGATGAGACAAATCATCGCATCGCTAAGTGGAGGGACCAGGAAGCCCAAGGCCAAGGAACCAGAGGTTTACCGAGAAGAACGACAAAAACTAAGAGGATGGCTAGCCCAACTCATAGTATACTACAGGACAGTAGGATGGCAGAATGGCCATGATGAGGAAAAAATCCTCTATGCAACAAGCCTCCTAAGGGACGACCCGGGAACCTGGATTATACTATATGCAGAGGACTGAATCACCCCAACCTGGGATAATTGGGCCGGATTTAAAGGAGAATTACAAAGACAATTTGGCGTACTCGACGCCAAGGGAGAAGCAAGGATCAGACCGAAGAACATGAAACAAGGCAAACGATCAGTCACGGAATACTGGAACGAATTTCGCCTTGTGACTAGCGAAGCCGAATTGGACGACTCAGCTACAGGACAACTACTTCTAGGAAGAATGCTCACAGAACTACAGAACGCCGGGGGAGCAACTAGTGAGGAATATGAGGACCTCGAGGCCCTAGCCCAATGGGCAATCCGGAAGGAAATCAAACTGGCGACGGTCAGACATATCCAAGGGTAACCATTAGGAAAAAACATCCAACGGGAGACAGCTACACCACGAAACCTAGACGGGACATACTGACCCACAAATAAAGGCACTCAGAATTACGGCGACCCAATGGAGCTGGACGCGACTCGGAGGCGACCAAGGTTCAACATCTCGAGGGTAGAATTCCAAAGGAGGATATGTAAACAATTATGTCTCAAATGCGCACAACCTGGACACTTGGCCAGGAGCTGCCCCAAAAAAGACGGACCCAAACCGTTCAACGCATAAGCCAGGAATTGGCAACCCATGAAGAAAGTCGCCCCTTGGCAAACCAGGCCCAAGATTAGGGAAATCGAGATCAAACAGGAACCCGAACAGTCGGGGAACGACGACGGTTCCCAGTAAGAGATGTTCTGAGTGACAGACCCAAACGAAAACCCATCATCATGTAAATTTCTACGCGGCACTCAACCACAGGGATACACTCGAAAACGACAATGACCACATCATGGTCAAGATACAACTACAAGGCGGAAAACAGTCAGTCACTATCAATACCATGATTGACTCAGGAGCAACAGAAGACTTCATCGACCAAGGAGTCTGCAACAAACACGGGATCAAGATGATCAATGCAAAAAACCCCAGGGAGATTTACCACGCGGACGGAAAACCAAGCGCTATGGGACCTGTTACCCATATGACGAAAGTACCTATGGACATCAGTAGCTATAGGGAATTGGCAACTTTCCATGTGGCAAATCTCCAAAACCATGAGGTTGTCCTCGAGATGCCATGGTTAAGAGAACACAATCCAAGGATTGATTGGAATGACAAAAGGATCATATTCAACAGTGAACAATGTACGACTTGGTGTCTCAAAGGTTCACCCGTTGCCTATGCGGTATCCGAAGAAGAAGCCCTGGAAGAGAATCTCAGCACCAGTTTCTCCAAGGTCTAGGCCAAGAAGAGCCCGACGGCCAATGACCAGAGCGTCAGAGTTAAGAAGCTATCCAATTAGGCCAGGGTGCCTAAAAAGGGATCAGCACGGGCGGCAGGACACCACCTGTACGCGAACGAAGGAACCGACGTTCCTGCGAGAGGACAAGCAATTGTTGGGACAGGGATAGCTATTAGATTACCTCACGTCACCTATGGACGAATTGCACCACAAAGCAGTCTAGCAGTAAAACACCTACTCATGACAAATGGAGGTGTAATAGACTCTGACTACAGAGGAGAAGTGAAGGTGGTCCTAGCCAACCTAGGAGACCAACCATACCGAGTGGAGAAAGGATACCGGATTGCACAACTGATTATTGAAAAGATCGACAACAGGGAATTACAAGAAGTAACCCAGTTGGACGATACCGAGAGAGGAGATCAAGGATTCGGGAGCTCCAACACCACCATAGACCAAAAGGGCAAAGGCGGGAAGGCTACACCAAGGATAGAAATCAACGCAATATCGGTAAAAGCTTTCGGACAGTTCTACAGAAGAGGAGAGACAACCGGCATCCTAAGATGGGATGAAGTCGATAATCAAATTCAACTGCAAGCTGTCAACATTAGCACAGAGCTGGCGATGAAAAAAAAGAAACACAACGAGGACCAGGATATCAGTGACACGGTTCCCCAAGAATATCATCACCTCCTGGAAGTATTCGAAAAAGAAGAAAAAATAGCAGTACCACCCCATCAACAAGGCATCGATCTAGGAATCGACCTGGAAGAAGGAAAAAGGGTACCTATCAAGAACATATACGCCCTCAGTTACGATCAATTGGAAGAACTCCATCGATACATCAAACAAAATGAAGCCCGGGAGTGGATTCGAAGGGTAAAGTCAGGAAGGGCTTGCCCACTTATGTTTGTCAAAAAGAAGGATGGCAAACTAAGGCTCAGCGCCGATTACCAAGCGCTGAACAAAGTCTGCATGAAGGACGGACATCCACTACCACTCATTAGTGAAGCCCTGGATGGACAGGGAGGAGCCAAATACTTCACCAAGCTGGACATTAAGTACGCCTACCACAACATTCGGATCAGAGAAGGAGACGAATGGAAAACAACGTTTTCAACCAAACTAGGGACATATGAATACCTAGTCATGCCATTTGGACTATGCAACGTGCCAGCGGCGTTCCTGCGATGGATCAACGAGGTCCTTATGGAACACATCGACATGTGATAGATTGGCTATCTGTACGACGTACTCATATATTCGAACACCCTACAGCAACACCGAAAAGACGTCAGGAACATCCTCGAGGCAATACGAAAATCAGGGATGAAAGTCAAGCCCTCCAAGTGCGAATTCCACCAAAGCGGAACAGAATACCTAGGGTTCATCATTGGACAAGAAGGGGTCAAGACAGACCCAGTCAAGACACAAGCCATATGGGACTGGAAAACACCCAAGAAAATCAAGGAAATCCAATGCTTCCTAGGATTCTGCAACTTCTACCGACGATTTATAGAAGGATTCAGCAGGACAGCCAGACCGCGGTACGCAGAGACAAAAAAGAAATGCATCGGCAACCGGGAATTGGGAGACAAAGAGCAAAAAGCATTCAAGGAACTAAGGACAAAGCTCACCACAGCACCAGTGCTGGTCTTTTTCAACCCCCTCGCCACAACCAGGATCGAAACAGAGGCCTCAAAATATGTCTGGTCCGGCAAATTATCGCAACAATGCCAAGACGGGAAATGGAGACTGGTGGCATACCGATCCAAGACCATGTCAAATGCCGAATGCAATTACGATATACATGACAAGGAATTACTGGCAATAGTTCAGGTGTTCCACGAATGGAAAGGATAGAGAAGAGGAAGCCCGAAGCCAGTAAGGGGCCTCACGGACCATAAGAACTTAGTAACCTTCATGACAACGAAGGAACTAAGCGAACGACAAGCACGATGGATGCAAGAACTAAGTCAATATAACTTCAAAATCGAATATTGAACAGGAAAGAAAGGGGGAAAGCCAGACGCCCTCACAAGAGGAGAGGGAGACCTACCCACCGCAAGGGACAAGAGACTCAAACGAAACACCGGACTCTTACTGTCAAAAGATGGAAACTGGGATATTCCGGAAACTGAAGAAATCAAGCTCGACGTGCTGGAAACAACGGAATTCCAAGACAAGGACGAAGGAGAGATACAAAAGGTCAGCAACGTCGATGACGAGATTCAAGACATCAAGAAAAACTTGGACAAAGGAAGAAAAGAAATGAAAGGAATAGCGCTGGGGTTATGCCAATGGGAGGATCGTTTTTTATGGTATCAAGGAAAGATTTGGATACCAAAGGACGAAGGGAGGCGAACCACTCTTATCGCTAAACATCACGAACCCCCACAAGTGGGACATGGCGGAATGGCAAAAACTACCAAACTGGTCAGCCGATGATATTATTGGCCAAAGATAAGAGAGGATATTAAACGATTCATAAAGAATTGCGACAGATGTCAAAGGACGAAAGTGGTCTGACATGCACTATACGGATTGCTGCAGTCAAACAAGGCCCCCGATCGACCATGGAAATCAATAGCGATGGACTTTAGTACGGACCTACCAAAATCAGAAGGATATGACACCATACTGGTGGTCATCGATCGGCTGACCAAAATGAGCGATTTTATTCCATGCTCAAAAGACCTGAACGGAGGGCAGTTCGCCAACCTATTCATGAAGGAGAGAGTCAGGTTACACGGACTACCACATGATATCATCACCGACAGAGGAACGCTATTCACCTCAGACCTGTGGAAAGAAATTACGGGAAAATTAGGAATTGAACGAAGACTCAGCACGGCTTTCCACCCACAAACAGATGGACAGCCCGAAAGGACCAATGCCATATTGGAACAATACCGATGAGCATACATCAACTATCAACAGGATGATTGGTGTGGTTACCTACCACTTGCAGAATTCACCTACAATAAAGGATATCAGGAGACGATCAAAAACGCCCCCTTCTTTGCAAAGTACGGAATCAACCCCGAATACGAGATGATCGGTCATCTGATCCAAGGAAAGCATATGAAACCAGGAGAAATGAGTCACTTACATGAGTCATTAAGAAACAAGATGGTAGCCACACAATTACGGCCAAAGGAATACTCCGATCTACACAGAAAACCCGATCCGAACCTACAATCAGGAGATATGGTATGGTTGTTGTCAGGCAATATCAAGACCACGAGACCATCGAAGAAACTAGACTACAAGAAAATCGGACCATTCAAAATCTTGGCAAGAATGGGGACAAGTGCATATAAGCTGGCCTTACCACCCTCAATGGCCATACACAACACATTCAACATCTCCCTCCTCGAACCTTACCAAGACCACCGATTCCCCTCACAGATCAAAGAACGCCCTCCTCCTATTCAAATAGAAGGAGAAGACGAATACGAACTCGACGAAATCACTGACTCTCGACTCCACTACAAGAAGCTCCAATATCGAGCCAAGGGGAAAGGCTACTTACCAGAACACGAACAAGTCTAGTACCCGGCGGAAAACTTCAACAATGCAGAACACACAGTCCAACAATTCCAGCGGCGCTACCTAGCAAAGCCCAGAGTGGATACACCTCACGATGAACAGATCGTCCTCTGCACCTCCCCCTGTCGTCAAACCAGAACGACGCGCGGACACCCCAGAAAGCAACGGTCAGGGCGTCGCCCGCAACGCTACCCCCATTAGCCAAGAGTACTCGGGCTCACCGAAAAGAGAGGTGGCGCAGGCCTCCATGAACTGGATGGACTGCACGGACGATGGATGCCAAATCCATCCCGGCGAAAAACAAGAGTCAGGCTGGTACCCACAATTCACCAGGAGATCTAGGAAACCAAGTGTCGCCCACGACCACGACGGGTGACAGGAAATGGAAGGGAACCCAGGCGACGACTGGGCCCCACAACAACCTCGTTGTAGAAGAGCCAGGAGGGCTAACTACGAAATCACGAGCTGGGAGCACTGTTTCAACCACAATTGCAACGAACACCGATTGGAGAAGGTGGACGCCGGCTATTACCCCCGACTAGGAGGAGAAAAAGGGGAACTGACAAAAAATGACAGAAGGGAACACAAGAAGAGAAGAGCCGTGAGGACACGGCTTGGGGGAGAGGGGGGCGAAAAACCTTTCCGGAGGTGGAAGCCCTGGAAGGACAAATCTCGGACCTCCGAAGCCAACTCGATGGCACTGCCCAAATCATTGTGGCAAAAGATAACGACCTCGAACGGCTCGATAAGGAAAAGGAAAAAATGCATTAAGCCTATAATCGATGCAAACAGCGGATGGGCCAAATGGGGTGAATACTCAGGAAGGAAGGAGTTTGGCATTGTGGGACCGATGCGAGAGGGGGAATGGAGCTAATGTCACAAATAGTGACTAAGCAAGGCACACTATCACATGACTAAGAGTTATTAGTCATTGGTTTGGTATCTTTCACGCTATGAGATCAGTTGACTCATAGGATTTTACATGACTATGCAATAGCGTGTTATTGGTTTATTATGATTGGTTGATATTTGACATGACGCACAATTGTGGTCATGTGGTTTATGTATTAGGCACATGACTCAGAGTTATGAGTCATGGGTTTCACCAAAGTGACCCTATTAGGACAGATGACTTCTGTTATGAGTTTTGATTGGTTGCGAGATAGGGCGCAGCTGACTCGGACGCGTGAGCTGATGGATTTTCACACTATGACTGACTAGAGTCAGGAGTCGCGTGACCTGAGTGTATGAGTCACGCAGGGTTAGGGTTCAGGGAAGAACCATTATATAAGGGCACCCTTGGGACATGGGATTTGGGTCACGAACCATCTCCTCTACACACCCGGCGATTGAAATCTCAACACCATGACAATTCATCGTCAACATCCACCACCACCGCATTCTCAGTGAGCTGTACCTGCACTCTCCGTGAGCTGCACCCTCCCCCTCCCGCCTCACTTCCCTTATCAGGTCCTTGGGCCCTGGCGTCCTTGTTTCTAGGGGTCGTTTGGCTCAATCACCCCCTCTTTTCGCTTGCATTTCGCTCTCTCGCTTAGCGTTCGCCCGGTTGACAACACCCTTTCGCCCATGTTACAGACGGCTGGGACTACAGTTCGCAGTAGGAGAAAACATTTCAACAGGTCACGGTCGATTTCTCCGTTCTCTTCATCTCCGCTAGAGGCTGCCTAGTCAGACACGCCCACGGTTACCGCTAGTTTCCACGGTTATTGGGTCTACCCCTCCTCTCCCCCTTCAGGTCTCGTCCCGTTGCTCAGTTACAGCTACAATCCACTCCCGCGGCTGGCAACCTACTGCCTTCGCCGCCCTAGCGATTGCCACGGTCGCGCCCCTTGCTGACGCTCAGTCGTCGTATTGCACTGCCTCGCTGGCGGATGTTAACGCCTGGGGTTCCTGCGTAATGGTTGCAAAGTCACGACGGTTTTAGTGGCTTCCGCACCCCCATTGTTCTTCTTTCATTGTCGGTTACTTAGGGTTTCACAGAGTGGTCTATCAATTATTTCATTTTGTTAAAAGTTTACGGCAAGGGTTTTCCTGTTGATTCCTCCGCATGTATTTATTTGTATTTTTCTTTTCGATTGCTTAGTCGGAGGGGGATTTCCTATTCTGCGTGGCTAGTGTGCGGTTGGTCTCGTGCCAGAGAGACTTGGGTTGATGGCTTTTTCCCTGGCGCCGGTTGGTACACAGAGGTTTTTCTTTACCATAGCTGGCGCTGCAGGTAGTCTTCTACCTTGACGATGAATAAAACAAAGCACATGAAAAAAAAACAAGAAAAAAAAAAAAAAGAAAAAAGAAAAAAAGCCAAGAGACATGGGATTCGGGTCACGAACCATCTCCTCTACACCACCAACCATCTCCTCTACACACCCGGCGATTGAAATCGCAACAGCATGAGAATTCATCGTCAACATCCACCACCCCCGCACTCTCAGTGAGCTGCACCCGCACACTCCGTGAGCTGCACCCTCCCCCTCCCTCCTCACTTCCCTTATCATGTTCTTGGG
>Ga0307507_10007604_pt1 | contig 15593 bp, 5 predicted proteins | sample 7_EM_MG_FD_207223 | JGI IMG/M metagenome (GOLD analysis project Ga0307507, IMG submission 207223) | Populus trichocarpa ectomycorrhiza microbial communities from riparian zone in the Pacific Northwest, United States - 7_EM | ecosystem: Host-associated > Plants > Roots > Unclassified | place... | reverse complement strand
TATAAAATTTCGGAATTTATTATTAAGCTATTGTTAAGATATTAAGGTGCAGTTTTTCCATTTTTTGGTAGGTTTTTGGGGTGGCCGGTTTGGTGGTGTGGCCGGTTAGGTGGTGGAACACGTTATCCAGTGTGTCCAAGAGTCAGCGTCGCTGCCAAGAAGCTGATAACGTAAGCAGTCAGCGAGCTTAGCTGTAAGACTGTAGCTAGCTGGCAGCTCGCTGCCGTGGTGGTAGTGAGTTGAAGCTTTTGGTAGAGCTCCGTGCAGAGCTTCAGTGTAGAGCTTCGGTAGAGCCCCGTGCAAAGCTTCGATAGAGCTCTATGTGGAGTTTTGGTAGAGCTCTATGCGGAGTTCCGGCAGAGCTCCGTACAGAGCTTTGAGGGAGCTTCGCAGAGCCTCTCTGGCAGAGCTCCTGGCAGAACCTTTGGTAGAGCTCCGTGCAGAGCCTCTAGTAAAGCTTTGGTAGCCAGGGAAATTAATTATGGAGTCTGGCTTTAAGCTAGAATTATTATAGATTAGTAAACTCTCGGTTAAATACAGCACGCGCCAAAACTGAGTCAGAGCTCCACCAAAGGCTCTGCCAGCTATGTCCCTTGCCTAATTGGGACAGCTAGCTGTCAGCGTGACAGTCAGCGGACAGCGAGCGATCCAATTGACGCAGTCAGTCAGCTATAAAGGCTGAAGCTCGCAGCTAGCTGGCTGTTGGACACACTGAGTCTATCTTCAATTGGCTCAAGTTCAGAATCCATAGCAAGTTCCAGTTCCTTACGGACATGGCGAGGAAGCTCTCGGCTGGGGAACTCCTCATATCGGGCGAATCCAGTAGATCCAGGGGAGTTACCCGTTTTCTGTTCAAGGGTGAGATCATCCCAGTGCTGTAACTGGTCTGGTTCGCTTATTGGTTGGTTGGTTGAAAAAGCTTCAAAATCGCAACCGGTTTGGAGCTTTGACTGGCTTCTAGCTGGTTGGTTTCAAAGCTCTCTAATTAACCGGGTAACCAGCTAAACCAGTAGAGTTAGTATAGGTCTTTGGCGGTAATAATTTGGGTAAGAGCGTACGCCATATAGGGGAGCCGAAGCCACTAAATCGTTAAGATCTACCACCTTATTTCCGCATACTACTTTGAGAGTCGAGCTTAGTGTTGTGCGTCGCCTCCTTCTCACGTCGCCTTACTGCCTTATCCTTATTGCCCTTATTTCTACCTATCGCCAATTCGATGGAGGGCTTAGTTATTTCAACCGGTCGACCGTTGCGTAGAGGAAGAGACAGCCTTGCAAGTAGTAGTCGTTTTACGGGCAAGGCTCCTGCCGCCAAAAAAGATTCCAATGCAGAGTAATGTAGTCAGGAAGCTGGTAAAGGAGGTAAGCAAGAAGGGCAGGGCGATAAGGGCGATAAGGGCGATAAGGACGATGAGAGCCAGGAGGCAGATAAGGGTAATAAGGAAGATACTATTAAATATATCGTTGTCGACGACTAATTGTAGCTCGACACTATGCCAGGCCTTACAATATATCAAATATCATCTGGTTGAACCGGTTGAACCGGTTGGCTAACCGGTTCGGAGCTTCAAGTGGGCTATTGGTTGGTTACAGAGCTTAAATTTGTAACCAACCAGACCAGTTACAGCACTGGATCATCCTCGTAGTCTACATGTATATTAGTAAGGATTTCATCCAAGTTTTACCGGAAGGCCTTCACGACATGTACTCGCGAATAACCGATCGTATCTGTGGAAAATCTGGCGCTGATCAACAATTGGCAAAATGTATCATCACATGGTTAACGTATGCGCAGCGGCCACTCACTGAACTCGAGTTGGGCGAGCTTCGAAGTATAAGGAATTCTACCCCCGATTATTGTGAGGATTTGAGCCGAGTTATTGTTATGGTCTGTGCTAGTCTCACTGAAAGGGTCATGTTGCTCGACTCAAGGTATTCCGAGCACGTCCCCCGCCACAGATTTATACATCTTTCGGCCAAGGAGTACTTCTCGCTGCCATTTTCTGTCACCAGAAACCCTCTTGTTGTAACCGGAAAATTTTCACCCTTTCAGTTTGCTCGAGATTGTCTTCAGTATCTTATGTTCACACACACACACAACTTTGCCTGCGCAGCCATTGGGTGGTCAGACTGGTCACAACGTTGATGCTGACATGCTAGACCACACTTTCCCATTGTGCAACTACTCAACTCTTTTCTGGATCCACCATCTCCAGGGAAGTAAATTTCATTTACAAAGAGCATACAAGGAAGAAAGGCCTGGGGCTTCACACGCAGCCTGGAGTGAGCTTTTGGCGGCTCTAAATCAATTCCTAGCACAAAAAAATGCGTTAATGGCTTAGATAGAAGCTTCTTACGTATTTAAAACACCTCTACAATCTAGAGCGCTACAAGGTTGGTCTGATTGGGCCAAGCAACGAATAAACAGTAATGTGCCCAGAGAGGAAGAGACACGTAAAATCTACGCCGACAGTCTCTGTCTAGCATCTCAGCTAGAAAGAATACAAGTGGAGCGGGGTGCTCAACTAATGAAATCTCCCTGCATCATCTGGGAGGAAGTGACGGATTTCACATCTAGTCGATTACTTAAGGCTAACAATGTTTAAGTTGATAGTTTATCTGTAGATACTCTCTCACTAGCGCAAAAACGAGCAGTTAGTATCTGAGTAAGATATCGGAAGCTACCCTCGATGGCCGGCATGTTGGTGTCCTTAGCACAGTGATCTTTTTGGACTGGACTGGAGTGGATCTGGGCTTGTTGGTAGCACTTCGGTAGCTACGGTATAGCAATTGCTTAATTGGTTGTGTTATTGGTGTCTAGAGGGAGAAGAGGTCTATTTTACATATTGGTGGTAACTCTTATGGAGCGCGTATGCGCTAATCCCAAAATGGGAAAGAGTGAATGAAATGGGTTCAAACACTGGCAACTCTCTATATAATTAGCCTAATAACCTATACACGTGATATACCGCACGTGATATTAAAATCCAACTCCAGTCTCTATATTCTACGTTTACTTAATTTCTTACTAACTACTTAACCTCTCTCCACCCATTCCTTCGTATTTAAGTTAATTGTATTTATATTAATAAGGTTTCTTAATGCGTTATAAGCATTTGCTTTTATTATTGCGTCTATAGGGTTTGAGTTGCCGTTAATCCATTTAATCTCCGTAATTATACGTCTCTTATATAATTGGCGCAAGTATGTTAAGTTAACCATTAATCTCTTCTCCTAAGTACTTCCCAACTTGACAAGGCATTTGTATAGCGACTTGGAATTTATATAGAGTATAAGCGGGAGCTCTACCTACAAGATCTTCTCTATTATAGACTTTAAGACCGCGCCGTGATCGAATCCATAAGCCATTATATATAGTTTAGAGGCTAGAATTAAGCGAGTAACTCTTTTACACTTAATAGAGGACCAATGAATAATATTTATACTGCCACTGTTGTTAGCAATTGCAATTATAAAGCCAATTTGCGAGGTGTTGTTAGTATTATTAGCAAAAGAGGCATCTATAAATACTATAATCTTGGGTAATTAGAGGTCTAAAGGTATAAATTATAGGCCTCTTAACTTATTATTAATTTGCTATTATAAACGCTTATTTAGCTTCTTTACATTACCTTCTTTTAGGTTAGTAACTTAAGCCGCAAAGAAAAGATTAAATAAAGACTCTGGTTGGTATATAGAGGCAATATACACTCCTCTTACGCGTTAAGTAATATATTGATCTTTTAGGGTAACCGCAACTCTCTTAGTGCCTCTTAAACTCGTAAGATTAGTAGTCTTAAGGTTAACAAGGTTTAAGTTCTCGCACTAGCGTATTTAGTTAAATGTAATAGAGTTATCGTTATTAAAAGTAATTTAACCGCCATTAAACTTAATTAAAGTACTTATTATAAGTTTCTTATGTTCCTTTATTATAAACTTAGCGTTTATAAGATTGATTTCCTTATTTTATATAAACTCTTTATTTCTAATAAATAGAGTATCGTTGGTCTGGAGGCCAATAATTCCTACTTTGGCTTCATGCGTGTAGAGGAGGCAAGGGTTATAGGTAAACTCCTTTATCTTAAGCTTCTCCGTGTGGTGAAGGTGGTATATTAAGAACTAATGGTTACCAGCCTTAGGGATACCGTATAGAGGCTTAATCACCTTTATAATGGTATTATTGCCGAGTTATAAGATATCTGAGAGTTCTGGAGGTGGGCGAACATAGAAATCGCGATTTAAAAGAGTGGTAGATTATATATATACTTATAAGATGTTACAGAGGTACAGGGAGGCGCCTTCCTTAAGAAGAGAAGGTGTAAGTGCGAGTATAATTTATTAACTTAATTGTTAAATAGTAGGTAACTATATTAACACCAATTCCTTCTCCTAATTATTATAGGCTTGTATAACTAATTGTAACTTTTTAAACGCTTAATTGGTGCCCTTGTTCTTAATATTATTAATAAATTGGGAGTTAAATATACAGGTACCTTCTAGTACTATAGAAGTATCAGTAATTTAAAATACGCCCTTTTTAAGTAGGCCGTTAATCTCCTTCGTACAGGAGTTAGTATATAATGGAATTGCTATATAGACAGTAACGTTAGGTCCACAAAATCGTTTAGGTCGCTAGTAGTTGCGTTATAGTTGCCAAATTGGTACCTCTTACTCCTCTTCTCCTTTGTTAACTTGCTCTCCGTTAGATTAATCTCCCTTAAAGTCTCCAACTATACTCTCTTTGTAATACAGCTTAACATAAGTTGATTGGAAATTGGTAACTTTAGATAAGAGTTTAACCTTATAAGTCTTGCTAGTAATTCCAATTAATGGGAAGGGGCCTTTTCAGCCTCCTTTCTCTTTGTATATAAGCACTGGGGAATTAGGTGGCAGGTTATATAAAGCTTCTATATTAGGACCGTTTTAAGTGTTAAGTGCGTTATTAACCATTCTCTTAGCTCTCTCCTTCATAATCTCTTCCATTGCTTTGCGTATAGTGACAGCACGTTGTTAAATTAATAGTGCTAGTACGTTACTGTCTAACATTTATAGGAAAGCACCAAATACCAGTAGAGTTGGTACTAAGCCATTAGGGCCTGTAGAATCATTTAACGCCTTAACAGCCATCTATAAATATGCCTTCTTTAAGATATTTAAACCTATCTCTTCTTAAATAATCTTATAGGCGTAAAGAAGGGTTGTATAACCTTATTTAACCTTTCTAATACTCTAATAAGCCTTAACGGGCACGTACTTGGTCTTTATTACAACTATAGAGGCATTTTAACGAAACTTATAGCTGTTAAAGTTGGTGCCGGTGTTATATATAACTAAATCGGGGGGACTAAGATAAGTATTAAGCCAATAAGTATAAAGAGCCTCCCAGGTAGTTTTTGCAGATATATCTTTTAGAAATTGGGCGGTGGTAAATCCTATAGCCTTATTAATAATGTGGAGTACTAGCTTGCCATTAATATAAAAAATATTAACAAATACCATGTAATTGAAGTCCAAATTATTAAAAAGCTTAAACTTAAATCTATATAGGGATTTGCCGTGCTTTTAATAATAGCGATAGTACTTAGTTAGCTTTTTAATTATCTCTTTATTAATATTATAACCTAAACGCTTAAGTAGAGCATATAACTTCCCAACTAAAGGATGGCTAAAACGACGGTGTAATTATAACAACTCTATTACTGTTAAGTAGTATACTGTTAATATAATTAATGCAGTAACAAATTGCTATAGAGTCTTTCCCCATAGTAGGAAGGGGTGACTGAACTATTATGCCACTGGCACTGTTAATATAGGAGTTACTACCTCATTGGTAAGGTTATTATAGTAGCAACCCAAAGAGTTAAGATCTTGCAGGCTTATAAGAAATGGGGTATTAGCGCGTATAATATAAAACATAATCTCTCCTACCAGTAATTGCACTTTAAGAGAATCTACTAATAATGTTAAGCTAATTCCGAACTTAACCTTAATAGCGCCGGCGTTAGAAGTATTAAGTGTGGCTATTAAGTTAACAGTCTTCTTATATGCAAGATATTGGCCGAATTTAGTAGTTAATGCTTTTGCTGCTCCCATGTCAATTATAATACTGTACTATTTATCAGAGTTGTATCGAGAGGTCTCTTTAAAGGTGGTTAAATACGTAAAAGGGAAAGTAGACTTATTAGGAACTACTTCTATAAGTATATATTAAGTTATAAGGTTGCTTAACTTCTTAACTATTAACAATATAAAGTGTTTGGCGTGTTTAGTATCTTCTTTAAGATTAAGTATAAAGATCTGAAAGTTATTAAGATTATTATCGTCTTTAGTGCCTTTATATTCGGTAATCTATTAGGCAGCATTCCAATTAAAGGTACGGCCGTATTTACGTCTATACTTCTCTTTCTAATCTTCTTGCTCTTTTTTTAAGTATTTGGTAGACTAATAGCCTTATTTCTTATAAACAAAGCATCTCTTGACTTATAAGTCACGAGGGTTGCGGAATTAAGAATTTCAGTCTTAAGGGTATCGTTCTTAAAGGTATTAAGTATTGCGATTCTAAGGGTATTACAGGAAGCGTTAAAATTGCAAGGTACTGTAATTATTATAATCGTTATTATTGCGAACGTATTAGCGGTCTGTATAGTACACTTCTTCCTCTTTATCTTCTTCTGTAATATAGGCAGCTATAGCCGGTGGGTAACTTCTCTTATAGGTAACAATTAAGCTTTAAAGAGAGTTAATTAAGGCTGGTAATGTATTAAGTAGTTAAAAGCATACGTAACTGTAAGCCAAGTTATTTTAATACATAATAATTAAGCGCTATTACAAAGCGGCGTCACCCTTTATAGTCTTATTAGCGCCGTTCTGTGCTTTTCAGAGGTCTCTAACTAAGATATTAAGGTATTCCTTCTTCTATTTGGCCGTATTCTCCAGTTAAGATATAACTTCCTTTAGTATAAGGCTGTTAAATAACTGAAGTTAAGAGTGGCGGTGGTTATTGTTCTTAAAATAGGCTTATATTGCACCGCAAAGTTAAGCGAAAGTAGGTGTACTTTTTCTATACAATACTTAATTTGCAAAGAAGTGGTTAAAAGCATTATCCTTTAGTATATTAGAATATGCCTTTGCCTTTATTACGTTATCAGTAATATTAAGTTACTTATAGTAATTCTCAAAGATATTAAGTTTAATATTAAAGTTATTATTTTAACCGCTATATTTGTTATCTACTGTAATTAACTTTATAAGGGAAATAATATCTCTGGCAGTACGGTCTACTGGTAAGAGTAGAGGAGGTAAGTTTTGGTGTTGCGTAGGTTATCATTTAATGTTATTAAGGTTGCCAACTTATACTTTAACTCCGCCTGTCTTTAGCATATATGCTATAAGGTTTAACTTAAATTCTCTATCCTTTGGTATTGTTTGTTAAATCTCTAGTATTATCTAAGCAGTTAGCTCTTCCTCCTAAAGGCATTTATATAGTGCGTCGTTTAGCTTAGGAGGGCGATTTAACTTATATACCTAAACTCTATACTTACGCAGAGTACTTTGTAAATTGCGTAAGTATGTCTTATTAACTTTATTAAATAGCTATGCCGTCTATTTATTAAAGTCTTCTTTGAATTGCTCCCAGAGATTACTATCTTGTAACTATAATTGGTTATAGACCTAGCATTTATGTCTTATAAAAGCATCTCTCTCATCTTTCTCCTTATTTGTGGGATTAAAGCCGTTAGGCCACTAATCCTTGTTCTCTGGCTTTGCTAACCAGTCCGCTATAGCTCGTATTTATTATATGGGAGGAGGTGAGGAGGGAGGTAGAATTGGTTGCTATAGGGTTTTCAGAGGTATAGAGGGAGGGAAAGTTGTTAGTATAGAGGCCGTATTAAGTTCGTAGGTTGCGATGAATAGTAAGACGCGCAGGTGCCGCGAATGCGTAATAGACGCGATATAGAAAGACGAGCATAGGTAGGCCTCTAAATCTTTAAATGCGAATTAAGTTATAAAAACACGAGTATAGGCAGGCGTCTACTTCTTAACGCGTATTCCCTAGCAAATCTTACACGAGGGTTCTCTGCACAGGTAGGTAGGCCTTTTGTGGTTAATTCCTCTTTAAAATAGTACCGTCTCCTAATCTGTGATCACTGATCAGTATTAGTAGCACTTCGGTAGCTACGGTATAGTAATTGCTTGATTAGTTATGTTATTAGTATCTAGAGGGAGAAGAGGTCTATTCTATATATTAGTAGTAACTCTTATGGAGCGCGTATGCGCTAATCCTAAAATGGGAAAGAGTGAATGAAATGGGTCCAAACAGGGCTTAAATCCACTCTACCAGCCCATTAAGAACTGGAGCTCCAAAGCAAATATATACTATAAATAGTAAATCTTGGCATAAATATAATATTAAGGAGGTAGAGGTAAAGGTGGCAAATATTACTAATATTGAATTAGACTCTCTACTTATTGTCCTTATTAACCTCTCTATCTTCATCGCCGTTATTAGTGTCGTCACCTTAATCAAGAATCGCCTTAATAGCGGCAAACTGCACCTCCAATACCCCCTTCCCACGCTCACGCCATATCCGTGACGTTCGCATTTTAATATTTTTAGGCGTGGCACCAAATATACTGCTTGCCGTTTAGCTTAAACTCCTCCACCTTCCTTGACACGTTGGTTCCGTTCGGGTTAATTTCTTTAGGAGTAATAAGGATATCATCTAAGGCTAGTACAGTCTGTACAAGCTTCGGCTTCTCCCCCCCGTGTACACGCAACACACATACAGCAATTTCGCTTCGTACACACTAGAGAATTTCAAGTTTAACTTTTATAATTAAGCTTAAAAAACTAAAGGCTTTGCCTTTCTTGTGGGTGTATAGCTCTTTTGGCAAGCGCACAGTATCTACGCTAGATGGTGCACTTGACTTGTAACGGAACCTTATAGCAGGAACTACGGTGGGTCCTATTATTAGGCTGGGTATATAGGTAAGAACAAAACAACAACATAATAACAACTGGTGGAGTGGTTGCCTAATAGACTAACTCCAATTATATTCTAAGATTTACTACAAGGAGAGAACTATCTACAGTAGGAACTAAGGTCCTTTAAATACACAACCGTACTCCTAAGAAATCCTCTCTTGTACGTAAGGTACGTGTTATCTATATTAAACATAACGTCCCTTTTATTCAATACAGTTAATATATTCAACACCATATAACCTTAGTTACTATTTCTTATTACATAGTTCTACTAGATCTATCCTAGACTATACCTATATTAACTAACTAGCTTCCACTAACTCTTCTCTAAGTATTTATAATATTATACTTAAAGCGTCCGTAACACTATCTCCCTTCTCTTTATCTTTGTTTTTAAAGATTCCTAACATCTCTAAGTCATCTACTAGAGGTGTAATGTCCGTTTAATTAGTCTAGTTAATATCCTTGCTTATTATACCTAAAGCTTCTTCTTCTCTTTCCTAGGTTAAGCGTCGCCTTTGTATAGTTTCCTCCATACTATTACTAGGCGAGGTAATAGTGATCCCTTACTCTTATTGCGCTAAAGAGGGGTTAGTATGTATTGCGCTAGCAAGTCCTTCGTCCTAATAACCCTTCTTTTACTCTAAGTGTACCAAAGCAAATATTTAATCGTTTTATAATATTCGCTCTGTTTCTAACGCTAAATATACGCGTCCTATAACTTTTAACAGTCTTTAAGTTCCCTAAGTAACTTATTATAGGGTCTTATATTTAATCTACCGCTATAAAGCTTGACGGTAAGCTAGCCTCCGCGCTACTTAAGGTTTAACATGCCTTAGAAGAGTCTACATACGTTCTTAAAGCTTAATATTTAGCTTATACTTGTCTTTAACGTCTTAAACATGTTTATAAGAAGGTCCATTCTAAGAAGTAGAAGCTTATTTAACAGGGTTTATCTAAGCTAGGTAATAAAAGAACTGGCCCTCCTCCTATAAGGAAAATAACTCCGAGTAGCTTAGTAATTGCTCTTTTTAGGTCCCCCTTAGGTAACTTGTTCTTTAGTAATTCTTTCTTATTAATATTACTTAACCTACTTTTTTTTAATACTTCCGTACTTTTCCTATAGCGTTCTCTAGGTTGTTTAGTGGTTTCTAGGTAGTCTCCTTATAGCCTATCTACTTTACTTTATACTATGTTTCGTCCTTTACGTCCTCGTAACTAATAATCTTTAAAACTTACTATTTGTCTTTCTTTTGTTCTCTATATGTGTCTACCTTATAGACTGGTAGCTCTATATTCCCGTGTGCTGGCTCTAGCATTGCGATATATTATATAGGGTAGATCTTTATTTTAGCTAGTAAGTTTAATTTATACGTAACCAATAAAATTCTTTGCTTAATTTTAAAAGGTCCTAGTCTAACATAGTCCAACTTCTTACTTAGTTGTTAACTCTTAAAATTTTTATATAATAGCTATACTTTATCTCCCTTCTTAAGATCTGGTCCCTTAGATCTTTTAGCATTATAGTACTTTTTTATTTGTTTTTGTACTAGTTTAGCTGTTTCTATAAGGTCTATATAAAGATTCATTAACGTCTTTATTCTTTACTTAGCTGTGCTACTCGTCCTTTTTGCTTAATATGGCGATAGCAATGTTCTTAGCTCGTACCCGTAATTTGCCTTAAATGGTAATATCCCCATTTCTTTTTATGGTATTGTATTATATGCAAACTATATAACTAGTAATAATAATGCCTAATTATTCTATACGTGGTTAATATAATGCCTTAGATACTGCTCTAGTATCTAGTTTAGTTTTTCCGTTTGTCCATCTGTCTGCGGATAATATACTATAGATATTACTACGTAAACTTCTTGTTCTGCTAGAAACACTTTCTAAAATACTACTATAAATCTTAGATCTCTGTCTAATATAATCTTGTTTAGTGCTCCGTGTCTTGTAAATACTTCCTTTATATAGATTCTAGCGACATCTTTTACTAATATCTCTTTAGTATATGCTATAAAGTATCCCCACTTTATTAGCTTATCCACTATTACTAAAATTACATTATAATCTTATCCTGTAATAGGATCTCTTAACTTTGGTAACTTAATAATAAAGTCCTATAATATAACTTCCTATAGTCTTCCTGGTATTTTAATAGGTTGTAGCCCTCTATACGGCTTATACCTTGTCGGTTTATTTCTTTAATAATCTAGATATTTCTTTATAACTTGTTTTACTAGTCCCTAGATTCCTTAAATAATATACTCTTTTTAAAGTCTTAACATTAAGCCTATAGCTCCGTTATGTTCTTGTGTTATTCCCTTATGGAATTCCTTAACAAATTCTTCTGTAATAGACTTAGGCATATATGTTGCTTCTCTATTTTTGTATTACTCTAAGTCTAGATCCTCTGCCTGCGCTTCTTAGATCTTTTATGTCTAATTACTCTCTAGTAATTTATAGATCTGACTTTCTTTGGTTACTATAATCTTTAGATAATTATACCTAATTAATCTATCTTAATCCTTTTGCAACAAAGCTCCTGACAGCTTTTTATTACTTTGTAATTTAGCCCTTCTGCTTAGAGCGTCTGCTTATACATTATTTATACCTTTAATATGCTAAATTTTAAAATGGTATTCTATAAGCATTTTCGCCTATCTAACCTGTCTTTGATTAAGTTCCTTTGTTATTAGGAATCCTATAAGGTTCTTATAGTCCGTTTTAACTATAAATGGTTTCTCTATACCTTATAAGAATACTCTCTATTTTTTAAGTGCTATAACTATACCTAATAACTCCTTGTTATAGATATTATAGTTTAACTCTAGTGGTATTATCTTTCAACTATAGTATACCACTAGGTGCCATCTATCTTAATATTTCTGTATAAAGTATGCCCCTAGTATAAAGTCTAATGCATTTATTTCTATAACCATCTCTAGACCTGGTTAATAGATCTTAAGAACTAGCTTTTAGGTAAACAACTCTTTAATTCTTTTAAATAGTTCTTATTACTCCTTTCCCTATACCCATAGTTCTTTTTTCTTTATTAACCGCGTAAGTGACTTAATGTCCTTTAACTATTACGCTACGAACCTTCTATAATAATTATAAAACCCTAGGAATGATTTTAACTATATAATGTTCTCTGGTTCCTACCAATTTACTATAGCCTTAATCTTTTTTGGATCTATACTGAGTTAGCCTAGTTTAATAATAAATCCAATAAAATTGGTCTTTTGGGTAAAGAACTTGTATTTCTTAATTACTACTAGCATCTGTTCTTCTTGTAGTCTCTTTAAGACCCACTTAATATGTTCTTTATACTCTTCCTTACTCTCTAAGTAGATAATAATATTGTTAAGGTATACTATAATAAATTTATCTAGGTGTTCTCCTAACACACTATTAATTCACTTCTGGAATGTTACTAGTGCGTTTATAAGCCTAAACTGTATAACTAATGGCTTATATAGTCCTTCCTTTGACCTAAAGGCTGCCTTCTATTTATTGCCTTTCTTGATCCTAATCTAATGGTATACCTACCTTAGATCTATCTTTGTAAAGATCTTTATGTTACCTATCCTATCTTAGATCTCGCTAATTAAGGGTAAAGGATACCTATCCTTCCTAGTAATACTGTTTAACTGTTTATAGTCTATACATATCCTAAGTTTTCCGTTTTTCTTTAGGATAAATAGTACTGGGTATTCCGCTAATAACTATAACGGTTTAATATATCCCTTGCGTAAGTTTTCCTGGATAAACTCCTTAAGCGCTACTAACTCTGTTTTAGTAAGCTTATAGATTAGAAAGAACTTTAGACTTATTCCCTCTTTTAATTCTATCTTATGGTCCTATACTGCATGCTCTAACAGCTTTTTACTTTCTGGTAACTATAACTTTTTACCATACTTATGGTATCTCTTTGGTATATAACTTAAGCCGCACTTAGTCTCTTTATATATTACTCCAACTTAGTACTATACCAACTTAGTTTACTGTTACACTTTACGCCGTTAAGTATCCTTAATATTGACCTGACCTATAACCTAATTAATCTTTGAATTATACTCCTATAACTAAGGCATTTCTAGTATCGCCTTATCCTGTCCTAATAGTAGGATATTAAAAGACATTCTAACTGGTCTCCCTTTAATAGTTAACTAAATAGGTCCTGTTTTAAGATTAATAATACCTCCTCTATAGGCTATCTAATCTCCTAAAATTGTTATAAGTGGATATAGGTGTTCCTTCTGTCTATATGGTAACCCTATCCTTTCTACTACTTTTAGTAATATATGGTTTCTAGTTACTCTACTATCTACTAACGCTTTAAACTGCTGATCTTGCTATTTAACTTATAAATTTAGGTATTATCCTTAAATTCCTTTAAGGGTCTAAGGCTCTAATACTAGTTCCCTCTAGTCCTATACGCCTCCCCTTTTTCTAACTATTGGCTGCTAGATCCTGCCTATACTTAGTTTAACTTAGGCTAATACTTAGTTTATTTCTTTTCCTCTATATGCCATAGATAAGTGTTCTCTAGGCACTCCCACTACTATTATCCATCTATGTATTCTTCCGTAAGGAATCTTCCTAGTTAAAGTGTTAAGTCCCCTTAACCTTATACTTCTACTAGGTGCTATCTATATATATACTTAGTATTCCTAAACCGCTTTTCCTCTGGTGCCTAATATATCCTTACTAGGTACTTCCGGTTCTTGTCTTTAAATGCTCTATATATATTGTATATATTATCCATATAAGCTATCCATAATAGTGTATAATGCGCTATATGTTTTAGGTTAACTCTTAGTTTATCTTTATTCTTAAATTTAAACCTATACCTAGTTAACCTAACTACTAGTATCTCTGCTACAGGTATTAAGACTTATTACTTACTTCTCTAGTCCCTAAATCCTTCTTTTAGGTTCCTTAATGTTATAATTAATACTCCTTTAATATGACTTATACGTTTTTCTATAATAGGTTGGTCTTAGACAACTTTTTCGTCTAGCTATATATAAAAGTCTTCCTATTTATTATTATGTCGTTGCCTATACTACTTTCCGTACAACTGGTTTAGTGTATATGGTCTATCTATTAGAAAGTACCTTATTATTACTACATTATAATATCCTTTAGTATATCTTTCTTTGAACTAGGTTAGAATATCTAGATCCTTTTCTTATTCTAGTTTATCTAACTACTTTACCCTAGGTGTCCCTGCACTCGGCCTATTAGTAACTCTTTATATAGGTACTCTATCCCTTATATAACCTAGTATAGCTAACCTCTTGTCTAGCTTTTGCTCTTGCTATATAATAATTCTTATTCTAAACTTATCTATAGTTTCTTATTTTCTGCGTCTTATAGCTAGATCTTTATAGTTATCTTGCTTTTTAATCCTAGTATTAACTGTTTAATCTTTAGGCTGAATACTATGTTTACCTAGGATTGCTAACGTTCTTATTTGTTCCCTAAACTTGTAGTTCTTAAACTTGCGTCCTATACTTATTTATTTATTACTGAACTAAGTCGCTACCCTTTCCTATTAGTTTTTGTCCATTATAGGTCCTTAGGTGTGTCTTATCTCGTTTTAAGAATTTTAAGCTTTTCTTATCTCTGCTTAAGAATCTTAAGCCTGTGGCCTTTTACCTTTATTAAGTAATAAGCTAGTACTAGCAGTTATCTACTTACTTAGTTTCTTCTAAATATTACTCCTATCGTCTTATAAAGCAATGGAAATTGTATCTAATAGTGTTGTAATACCCGTTACTAAACCTTGTTCCGTAATGGTCTTAGTCTTTGCTTCTATTTTAACTTCTCTGAGGTCTATATACTCCTAGTAAGCTGCCTTTATTGCCTTATTATTAGTAAATGCTTCGCCTGTATTAAATTTATTATCTTTAATGTTTAATCTATAAGCTGGTTTGTTGGTTCCTTTAAACTTAGATAATAATGGCTCCTATAGCTAATAGCTTGCGCCGTACTTGGCGTCCTTATAAATTTGGTATACGTTGTTATAACAATACACAAAACTGTTAATTAAACATTCTTTTATTTCTTATAGTGCACTATCGTCCCTCTATATGTATATGCCGTCTGCTAGCCTAGTTCCCTTTACTGCGTGGTTACTTTAACCACCCCTATAGTCTCTAGTAAAATAACCTTGTTTTTTATAATTTATATAAGCTCTATCTTTAAACCACCTTTCTTGCTATAGAGTCCGCCTAAATATCTTCTACTACTAAGATCCCTGGTTTGGCCTCTACTTCTAGGTCCTTTAATTACTTAATCCTTAACCTCTGGGTTTCTATGGTTTCTTTTTCTACCTTTAGGTTTCTTTGGTACCGCTTAGGTCTATTAGCTCTACGCTATTCCATAGTTTTTAACTCTATGTCTATTGTTGTGTACTCTACGCCTTATACAACTATGGAACTCTATCTTGCCCTCTCTTGGCTTATTCCCTTTAATAGATCCTATTATTAATCTTTATTAACTAATCTATTAACTTTCTTAGAGTATCCGCATCTTCTATTAGGATAATTACGTCCTAGACTTTAGCCTTAAGTCCCTATTTATACTGTGCT
>Ga0307507_10007603_pt1 | contig 15593 bp, 19 predicted proteins | sample 7_EM_MG_FD_207223 | JGI IMG/M metagenome (GOLD analysis project Ga0307507, IMG submission 207223) | Populus trichocarpa ectomycorrhiza microbial communities from riparian zone in the Pacific Northwest, United States - 7_EM | ecosystem: Host-associated > Plants > Roots > Unclassified | place... | reverse complement strand
ACGGCAGATTGCGGCGGAATACGGCAGATTGCTGTCAGATTGCCGTCTCGTGGTCGGTCTCCGGTTGTTCAGTCGGTGGAAACAGGTGGACGTGTGTAAGGTGTCACGGGGGTGTCCCGTGACAGTTCCGTTACACCTACCTAGTGTCACGACCTTGCGCTACCCATACGTCGCTATAGGCTGGAGAGCTTATAAGACGTTTCCAACCGGCAGTCCCCCCAGTCGCGGGACACTGCTACCTTTTTGGAGGTTTGTATGGCCAGGTAGGTTGGAGCTTAGGCATAACACCTAGATAGTTCTCTTCCTTATAGTAAATCTCAGAATACAATTAGAGTTAATCTATTGGGTAACCACTCCACACCAGTTATTATCTTATACTATTACATTGTTGACTTGTTTGAATATTTATATACCTAGCCTATTAACAAGTCCACCGTAGTTCCTGCTATAAGGCTTTATTACACTTCTATATAAAAGATAAAGTATAGATATTAATAAAGAACTAGAAGACCTAAAGGCCGAGCTATAAGCTAAACTACTAAATAGCTAGCCTCTATAAGATCCCTAAGAAGGTAGGGCACTCTTTTAAGGTTAAGCTACTAGAGTTAATAAAGATCTACCCTATCTTCTCTTTAGACTAACTATGGAAGGCTACAGACAACCTATTGCCTAGATAGTATAACAACCCCCTACTACTAATTTAGATTATAAAGGACAAAAAATTGGAAGTTAAAGAGATCTTAGTAGTTAAAAAAGACCGTAGTACCTTAAAATACTATATAAGCTAGGTAGGTTATAATAAAGACCCAAAATAGTACCCCGTATTTAATTTTAAGTACTCTCCCTATAAGCTATAAGATTTCCACCTAGTCTACCTAGACCTCCCTGGACCACTATATAAGTTAAACAGCTAGATTAAATGCTGGGAAGAGGGGTTAGATAACTATAATAATTTAGATAATAATAAAGAACTTAAACAAAGCCTAAGGGCAGGCTTTTTTGGGAGGGGGGGGTAATGTAATGGTGCTAGAGCGCGTTATCTACTACTTTGCTGTTTCCTAGGCAATTTGCGGCAACTTGCGGCAATTTGCCGTTTCCTAAGCAACTTGCTATTTTCTGGGCAATCTGCCAAGTCCTGCCATATTCTGCCAAGTTGCTATTGGCTCGCTTACTGTTAGCGCCTTGACGACCCTTTGTATCTTGCCAGTCTCTACCAGTCTCCTTCTTCTCCTTAGCTTAGTATTCTTGTATGGTAGCAATCTACAAGCTTCGGTTCAGAAGCATTTGTACGAGCCCGTCATAGTATCGTTGACTGAGCTTAAGGGAGGGTGTTGGAAAATAAGCCCGCAACAATATCACGTGATGAGACTTATGGGAGACATCTCTTGGCAGGAATCTGACCAATCAGACAACTTCGACCGTCGGTCGAAGTTCCTTGAAATCTCTTCAATCACCTATATAGAAAATAAGCAATGCACAGAGTTTTAGCCCCAATAACCTCATTTCAACAGAAGTCCTAGCTGCCGGTCCCTTAGAGAAACAATCGCAAGCCAGCCTAAATGACTTGACAAGGCTCACTTCTTGAGCTTTATTAGGCGAGATTACTCGCGAAGCTGAAAGATTGGCTTATCTTCAACTAAGAATTTCTAAAAAAAGAAATAACTAGCTATGCGCACCGCCCAAAGGAATACCTCGGCGTTCCCTAGTCCAAAGCTCGCGTAAAGCCAAGGCCCCAACTTCATAATAAGGATCGTTCGTGGCAGTAATGGCCTCCCCAAGAATCATAGTTCAAGGCGGGTATGTCGAGCTAGGTTGATTGACGCTGCCCAGACACGAGACTGCCTGCCGTCGCACGACTGTCGTGCTCGAATTTCTCCTAGACTAATAATCCAATGATGGCTGTCATGCCCTGTTATCTGCTATTTTTCATTATCGATAACGAGCTTAGTGTTATAGTGAAAGTTGTTGTCTGAGATAATTTTTTACCGAAATTTTGTGTGGATGATTTTCGTGTAGCAACAATTCTTGGCAATATCTTACTTGAAGACATGCTGACAAAGCCTCTAATTCCTACTCGCATCTACAGGAACCGTAGAATTAGTGTGCTAATATACGGTGGATGCCTTTCTATACTGATGTATTAGTTCGAGAATTTATATAAAGCAACCACAAAGGTTGCGTTCGAAATTCTGTCGAATAGTACTCGAACATCCGGAAACGGCCGAAGCAATACGAAAGTCAGCAGATCGTTGCCTGGGTCATTGCCTTCTGGCCTTAGCCACATCCCGTGAAACAGTTCAGCCTCATCTAAGAGCTCAGGGAGTAATAATATAGCAGAGTTTAAATAATCAAAAACTTCCTCGGTAGATAAAAGCTTGTCTGCATATTCTACCTTAAAGTGCTTTAATACCTTATTATCCCTTAACACGTAAGCGTCCATCTAGAATCTGGTCCGTGCGCGGAATACCAAAACACCAGACTCTTAATTAGACTGTGCGAGCGCCGAGGACACATTTTGGGTGTAAAATATGTTAGATTCCGTTCTGCAGAAAGGACGGGTGTTTGTTACCTTATATTGAGCGACTAAATTCTAAGGAATAAGCTATATAGACCGGTTTATATAAGATTTTGTAAATATCACTAGCCTCATATTCCTGAGAAGGCCGATTCGATTCGGTTGATTTAATTGGTTAGTCCTTATCGATAACAGATGGACGCAAACTGACATGTTAGGGGATAAACTCGTATTATGACAACAATAAACGGACTACGCCTTGCAACGAGCTGCCTGCTAACCCTTTTGTTCAGGTCTAAGTTCGGAGCTCTACCACAACTTCAGAGCTACTGTAGGGAGATTTAAGGAGACCGTATTGAAAGAATATTCCTTTGGCTTGGATTTGCGTTGGAAGCTCTTAGAATAGTTCTTCCGTGGGACGACAAAGGTGCTGGTGTCTCAGCGGGCCGAGAAATGCGCACCCGTGCTTGCGCATACGCCAGATTTCAATCCCGCGTAACTGCAATGGAATTTTTTTTAGCGCAGCGATAGAAGGATTAATTTTAAAATATGAAGATTCCAAGCCTGCAATTGAAGGAATGCGATGGTTTGCGGAAGCATGGGTTCATGGCGGATTTTAGTAAGTTGTTATAAAATTGACAATAACTCCATCGTCTATCGTAATAAAAGGATTTCTGTTGCGGGAATAGCAACATGAAGAACGCGTGAAAGAGCCGTGAAAGCAAAAGCACGAAGCGTATTCGCAGGAAGGACGACAAAGCATGACAAGATACCAACTGTTCCCCAAACTAAAATCACAGAACAGCATCCCAATTGCATCAGGAATCTAGAAGCGCAAACCTGGGTCTTTTAGCATAGCTACCCCCAGTCCTATAAACGAATGAGTGATTTGTACTATTTGGAGATATAGAAATCTGCCGTCTGCATGCAGGTTTATCAGCTACAATCGCGGACAGTTATTGGGACTCCAACCTTGCTGGTGACTTTGAACTGGTAGGGCGGCATAAAGCGGTAAACCCTGCCCATATTATCGTGATATTCTGCGAAATTTGTTGAATTGATTTGTGCTGGTATATCGATCTGTGGTGGTGTAATGATCTGCGCTGATGTATTGGTATGCGTTGGGGTATTTGTCTGCGCTGGTGTATTGATCTCTTCTGCAGTGCTGATCTCTGCTGCTATATTGTTCTGTTGTGGCGAGAGGCCTAGAGAAATAAGATTTAGTTCCGCAGTAAATCAACAGGATTTGGATAGTGGGTTGCTTTACTATATTGGCCCTTCGCCCAACTGTATAAAATATATATTACGAGGAGTAGGGTCACACACTTCATGAGCCAATTGTAGTCAGAACCGAGGGAATAGGGTGTATATTGTATCAGAGAGTCGGACATTGTGGAAGCTTGTGGATGAGTGACGGACTGAGCGAGAGGGGAGGGATAAGAAGCCAAGATCTTACAGGACAACATTGGGCTTTTATACTCATTTGCAGGTACCAAGGGCATAATCACTTAGGCAGCATTATAACCAATCCAGCCTTGCTAGGATCAAAAGTGGCAAACCGTGGGCACGTTAGGTGGGCGCATGCGTTAGAGACATGGTAGTTCATTGGCCGCGAGGTGATTGTCCCGTGTTCCCCGAAGCCCCCACCGTCTCAGATTAAGTTTATGCAGTGGCAGTGCTGAGAAGACGGCTTTTGCGCAGCGGAAATGGGTGTTCTTCCCGTCCCCGCCAACTTCCTTACCCACACTTTCTCTCCTCCCAGCACATCTCTACCCTACAACCAAAAATGTCTTCCCCAAGCAGTAAAGCAACAGCCTCCAGCCTACCAAAAATCACCGACTTGCGTAAGCTACTTAACTTCGGCGACGCTTCATCCAGTCGGGCACAAAACTTTAATGAGATTGTTCGAGCCTTCAGAAGGACCTACCGGACGGGCACTGGTGTCCCTGGCGTTGACTTGCACGACTGGAAGTCTCCAGAGCATCAATCGGAGCTTACGAAAATGGCCCGCAAATTTCTCGACGAGCAAAATTATGGCAGAGTCTTTTGGCCTGACATTGAGGGCGATGCGGGCAATTCTATAAAATTAGAGTACTCTAAAAATCAGAAATTGTGCAGCTGCCAAAACCACAATTATTTTGGTTGTGTCGCTAACAATGTTCAGTATTACGTCAACTATGAAACAGCTTTTTTTCCGCCTTAATCAACAACAATTCCGTAATAAAAAGTACAAGAAAAGGGATCGCGATGGCTCCGCCAGTCTAAATATACGCGGGCAGAGTGTGACCGAACCCATTCAGGTAGATGATGGGGATTCAGAACTAGAGAATGGCAGCAGGTCTCATACACCTTCATAGTAAGTCAGTCCACGGTGTTGCACGCTGGAAAGCCAGTTAACCGTATCTTCAGCCCTCGTCCATCAACGGAGACATTATTGGGGGACGCAAGATTTGAACAGCGAGAAAGAGTGAAAGAGGAACCCAGGGGATTTGCCAGACGTCCTAGTCCACCACGTACACCTCGGATTGGGCGCATGAACCCCGGCGGTAGGTTTGAAGCTACGGATGATGACATGTACAATGTCCCATCTAGCCCCGAAGTAAGTCTTTCTGCTGAATATAGCCCTGGTCATGTATGCTAAATTTGTCTAGAGAGAAGATCGTATAGATTACGGTGGAAAATCTACTTCAACACCACCTCGGAATCGCACAGTTCACCATAGGGTCTGGGATCCGGATCTTATCGAGGCATTCGAGCGTAGTCTCGCCGAGTCTAACGGGCATCCTGAGGAGAGACACCCAACAAAGCGGCAGAAAGTACACGAAGTTGAACCTAAGCACGGCATAGCAGAACCTAATGAGCCATCTCCTCCTTCCAGTTCAGGTAAACGCAAGTCCGCGCGGGAGAGGACACAATGGAAGAAACCCGGTTACGTATTGGCCGACGAGATAGATGAGGCACTAAGTGAATATGGTCCCCCACCAAAGGCCCCAACTCACCGCCCCAAAATCCTATATGCCAAGACTTCCCCGAAGAAAGCAAATGCATCCCTAGAGAAATCAAATCCTTCACCAGGCAACCCGGGTGTTACAGACCCACCACGGAGTCCAACGCCCCAAAATTTACCGCAAGAATCCGCGCCGCAGGCCAGTGGTGTAACGGAACTATTACGACAATCTGGACCGCAGACAATACCAACAAACACGACCACAGCTACAGCTACAACAGCTGAAGCAGCTGCGGACCCCCCCGTAAACCAGTCACATGAGCCAAAAGAGGCGCCAAAGCAAGCTTCACGGCCAAAGCCCCGTCTTAACCTCATCTACCGGGTAGTCAAGTCGCGTGAGCCTTTTTTCGACTGCGAAATCTGGAACCCCAAAGGCGGCCGGTTTCAGGAGAAGAGCCTAGAAGAAGTACTGCAAGAAATACCAAAGACTAATTCTAGCACATATGTGACGGCCTTGATATTTACATTGTGCGGACCCGGCATGCGTATCAAAGATACGATCGAGCGGAACGAGGAGAGCAGATTTGGAGTTATGAAAACTTTCTTTACACGACAGATTACATTGTGTCTGTCAAAGGCGTCAGAGCAGTCGCTTTTATTGGAAATGGAAATTGAACCGGTGTACAAGGATGAGCAAGTCAAAGAGGAGTCCGGGGATGGTAGTGAAGATGCTGTATGGTAATTTTATATTAGACAGTGTGATTTACCATGCCGAGAAACATCTTTAAAACACAATATTTTCGCTTTTAAGGTAGCAGTGACTTCCTAGGAAATAAAATTGTCATTCTATCTTAGATATGACTAGAATCTACCCATTGAGTTCCTCAGCGAGGCTTTGCGCAGGATTTAGCAGATCTCTAGACGGAGTCTTATAGAGCTCTATGTAGAGCTTCGCGTAGAGCTTTAAGCAGAGCTTCTCTACATAGAGCTTGGGTTTAGGCTTGTAAAGCTTTGAGCAGAGCTTTATGTAGGCGTTCGTGCAAGCGCTCGTCCAGATATTTGTGCAGACATTTGTACAAACTATCGTACGAGCGATTGTAGAGCCGTTTGTAGAGCCGTTTGCAGAGACGATTGTAGAGGCTCCCCAGTATATTAGTGCTGTGTGTTAGTGGAGCTTTGGAGCTACGTATAGGGCTTTGAGTAGAGCTTCGAGCAGAGCTTCAAGGGGGGACCGTCTTGGAACCCCCCCTGTGCACTGCGTGCTCTATTCACCTATTTATAGCGTGGGTAGAGCTCTTGTAGAGCTTTTGGTAGAATTTTTGCAGAGCCTCGCACAGAGCTTCGTCAGGAGCTCCGTGCAGAGCTCCGTGCACGGCTCACCCCTGAGCTCGTTTGCGAAGCTCTCGCGAGGCTCCTCACGAAGCTCTACCTTCACGCAGGCGTAGAACTTGCAACTGTATCAGGGCCCTGTCTGCAACTCCCTGTAAAGCAGATGCATCGCATACACGTATAGTCCTCTACAAAAGTGTGCAAGGAATTAGCGATATCTGCAGTAGAAAAATTTATTACCATATAAAGAGCAGCAGATTTCCAGCGTTCGTGTTGACTGGAAAATACAAGGTCAGGAGCTCGTGTATCGATTGATCCATAAAGAAACAGAGACTATATATATAAAGTAAGTGCAGGCGATAATGTCGACCCGAATCAGGTCCTTACTGCCCCGACTCAGCTACCTACCATTGACTCAGTCATTGAGTCAGTCATTGACTCGGTCACCGACTCGGTCACCGACTCCTTGTTTCCATTGCCACCCCCTACCCCCCTTGCCTGTCCTATTTCCTACACCTTTCTCATGTATATATAGAGGTCTTAGAACCACATTTCAAGAGACAGAGTCCTCATTCAATTCCTATGATCGGTGCACGGATATCCGGTCGACAGATAAAGAGGGTGGTGGGTAACAGGTCGACAGTTCGTCACGTGGTCGGGTAAGTCTTTATCAAGTTTTATTCTTCTTCAGAAATATTGTACTCGCTTAGTCATCGCAGTGTTAATAAAGGGGAAGATATTACAATCAGCATCAGTCCCTCTTTGTATCAAACCTAGAGAATACATCTGTACTGTTAGTCCAGCTTGCATATACCACCTCTTTTCCTTAAGGAATGATGTAGCCATCTTTCGATGGAGGCGCGAGTTGTTTAGCCATTGGTTTAGTATTATGTATTGGATTTAGTTAGTCTATCTCGGATCTTAAGAAGTGTCCACCTCTCAAAAGACTTTCTTCGCTGTAACTACCACAACATCCGACTTCTGAGCTTCGTGACACTAAATTTCTAATTGGCATGTCTTAAATTCTTTTACCAGCTAAGTTGGCATAATCACAGTCAAAAGTTAGGGCGCATTTTCCAAGTCAGCTTCCGGATAAGCAAGAATATTTAATCTATTAGAAGTTAAAGTAGTCCCAAAGTTTCAAGGGGGATATTTTTGTATGCTTGTGTTGGTGGTAGGAAATGAAATAATAAGTGATATCGGAAGGTGCGCTCTGCAGCTAAAAGGAAAGCTAATAATCATGCCCCTTGCTTGTTTCACAGCATATTTCATTTATGGTTGGATCCTAACCACAGGGAAATTAACGCTCTTGTAATATTTCCGATGATCTATTTATTATATGTGTGAGGGGACTTTATAGACAGGGGGCTATAAGGCACGATTATAGGAACAGGATAGATTGTGGAGGAGACGAATCCTTGAGGAGGTAAGGCCTCTGGGATTGGAGAGGCTATACACTACGGGCACGTGCCTCTGGCACGTAACCGACGAGGTGTCCGGGGGTTGTCCTGGGGGCATCCCGAGGTAACCACAATAATATCCGATAGCATTTTTTATCCTAACGACAAAACTAAAATTCTGCCTGTAAGGCTTCGGGGCAGATTCGAAGGAATAATATAAATTCTATCTAAATATAGGAATATAGCCCTTGCAGAGAACAAGACGTTGCGTGAAGAGAAAGGAATAACACGAGGATCTTATAATTAAGGACAACAGTAGATGGACACCCCCAATTGATACGCGGACCCCCTCACCGATTAGGTTCAGTTCCTTCCTGATTAAGTTAGAATATCACATGAATTTAAGTTGTTTACATCACCTCGCATTATTTGCCTGACCTCTCCAGCCTCTAACTGTTAAGCGCCGCCGCGGCCGCCCGGCTGGCTTTATTCGTGTTAATACATCGACTCGTCGCGAGCCATCAGCATTTTAAACAGAATACCGGGCGTACTACGTGCGGGCGCAGGCGCGAGCGCGGGCGTGCTCGCAGAGGCAGTTCGTAGACATTAAGCAGAGGCAGCAGCACCTAAATCAGTTCACGCGGCGCCTCACAGAGTATCAAGGTGTTACAGTTATAAGAGTTATATTTGAATAATTTTCGCGATGCAGATGCAGATAACTTAAATTCACGTGATATTCTAACTTAATCAGGAAGGAACTAAACTCAATCGGTAGGGGTGTCCGCGTATCATTAGAGGCGTCCATGTATCAATTAGGGGTGTCCATCTACCGCCGTCCATATTTAAATAGTCGAGGGTCTTAGCGGTAGATGCGTGGGCACGTGCACACGCAGTCTTCGACAGACTTCGGCAGAATTCGATTAATTGGCAGAATTCGGCAGAATTCGGCAGAATTCGATTGAAGCGTCGGTTTTCATCTGTTGAGTGTTTCACCGAGATTTCTTACTGTAACTGGGCTAGTCCCGTTACACTGCCCTATAATCTGCTTCCAAAGTGATTATTATATTTTTATTGGAGGAGAGTCCACCTTTAGATGATTAATGACCACGACAAGGTTATGCACGAATATATGAAACTCTGTGGAAAACCAGAGCGGGGCATACGCTGCAAGTGCTCTCGAAAAAGAAAAAATTAAGGGGTCGCAAATGAACTCTAGATCATAATCTGTTCGATCTGTGCGCCTTTTGGTGTCGCCCGTTTCGTAATTAGTGGCGGCTACTACCGTGGCTCAGTTGAATCTGTAATTGAGTCGATCGTTCGGTAAGCCTCCAGATTGGTAGGCGATTTGAGTCCACGGCCAACACCCTCTCGCTGGTCGATCTTTTCTACACCTGCGCCAACCTCCCGTACGAGCCGTAGTACGAACACCCCCCGGAAATAAGCTCATCGTGATCACGAAGGTTAAGATAATGACATCATAAAATAAGGCTTACAACTGCAACAGCAGTACCACAACTGGGGCGTGTGGAGTCGCCATATCATAAGAATTCGTCACTTTGGCGTATATGCGAAAGCTCCAGAATCAATATGGAATATATAGAACATATTGAAGCGGTGCCAAGAGCCTCATTTCAACTACTGTATACGGTATAGCTTGCAAATTTGCTGCGCTTACCGATATGGAGGAGCTCCGTATTCGAGAGTCGTCAGATCTACCGAACAGCCTCATATTCAGATTTGAGCTCCAGACCGGTTATATTATGGAGCCTCAATATGAAGTTTCAACCGAACGATCCCATCAAATCCGAATATTCCCCACTTCGAAGCTTCTGAGAGGTCCTAAAGAGGATATCCAAGGATGCCACACCCTTATCTGAAACATGTCAAGCCCGAGGTGGTGACTTGCAATTGTAGATGGTCGATCGGTAAGAGTAGTCGAAGGTTTGCGAACGGGGAGGAGGGCATTATAGGGTTGGGAGTTGGAGTGAACGAGTGGCAAAACGGCGCCGATCAAACAGTCTGTATGGCAATTTGACCCTGTGCATCGAGTTGTGGGGTAAGGCGAGAAGATGACGATCGCAGCAGCCCGCAAGGGCCCACCCTGACACGCTACTTACGGCACCTACGGCGTAGCTGCTTCGTGCAGCGCAGCTACTCCACAGTTCCCCCGCTGATGGATTGAAGCTTGTCTGCAGTGAACGGCGCTGGAGGCCGGAAGCTGGAGCTACCATGCAAGTGTACCCCACATTCTAGCGCACATTCGATTATTAAAACCGATCCCATAGCTAGCAGAGACGCTCTGCTATTTTCGTCCCTCGTCTGTCCGGGTTCCGAGGCATGTTAGTGTTTGGCCCAAGGTGGTGTGATAACGTCCGATAAGCTGTCCAAGCGCTGGCTCTACAGTCTTGGTCGACGCCGAACGGCTACGGAGAAGATTGCATTGGTGTGCATTTTGCCCAAAATAAAGGCTAGCAGTTGGACTCGGGATGAAAGAAGAGGGCTGATGGCTGCATGCGCTGTGCCTTATTCGCACTGACCCCCTCGCCCATTCACTTGGCTTGGCCAACCGAGCGTTCCGCGCAAAGCCACTGGCCCACTGATAACTGGGGTGAGGGCGAGCTTCCAGCATGGCGCTGTTCGAATCGATGAGGGCGGGGACCAAACAGAGGCATTCCCTCGTTACCACCACTCCCACCATTCCCGCGACCCTTCTTCCTCTCCAAAATGCTGCCCATTATCGTCCATCCATACCAGAAGCCATAGCGATTCTTGCGCTGTCCGGCCTTGATCTCATTGTGCATCTTTATTGTACTTCGCTATCTGCTATCAACTGTTAGCCCTTTGGTCCAGATTCCCAATTATCATCTGCCGATCCAGCGCGGCGTTGAAACACTTGATGCAAAGCCCGAAACTGTTCATCCAGGTACGAGACCATGCACCATTGTCACAGAAGATTGCCAATCATGCTCACGAATTGCTCTTTCAAGGCTCGTTACGTCTTTGCCCGTAATATTGTGGTACTTCAGCTGCATCATCACACCTCTATTCACCCACTCTAGTCTTTAACGACTGTACATCCGCACAATCGCTACTGCAGCCACCCGCGGACTATTACTCTCTGATACCATTACATGAAACGGCCCTCCTGTGCTGTTCACAACCCACAGCCTCCTACGCGGTTTTGAGTATCGTTCGACCTATCTCACACGAACTCTCGTCCGTTCGCCACGATTCTGGCCTTCGAAATACCTAGATCTCACAAATATCGGTCGTCATGGCTGCTGCGGTAGCTAGGGCACCTCCTATGCCTGGACGTTCTTCGACACCACCTCCCCACCTTACATTAAACACGTCCTCACGAGGAACACCGGCAGCCGTTCCTAACAAGCACATTCCCGTTTGCTCTCCAGGCCCGGTACCTGTCCGGGGTCTTGAGACGCCTCCAGCATCACCGCCCTCCAAAGATTGCCTTATCGAGACATCGTCAATCACCTACCCTCCGAGCAGTTACTGCAGCGAATACTCTAGAGACCCACCTGTGTGGATGATTAGCGCACAGAGGCTAGCACAAGCCTTGGAGCACATATCTACCCAGCCTCTACCTTACCCTGAACAAGTGTTTCCGTGGCTTCATGGCCTCCATGCGGAGAACCAGATACAACTTGCCTTTTTCGTGTCTCGCCGGAAAAGCATAAGAAAGGTGCCCAAGTGCATTCGAGGTATCACAATTGTCAAGACGGGTAGCGATTTGAGCTCGTCGAAGTTGAAAGGCGCTATTGCACCTGGTGAATTACTCCAATGCAAGGGTATGACCGATGACTCTAGCTCTTTTATCGAATGTGATCCCAGAGACGGCTTCTCCGTCCGCAACTTTCAAATTCAGGCTTGCAAGATGGCTATGGTGTCTGATATCGTTGTCTATGGTGACGAGAAGACACATCCGTACGACACAATCGCTCTAGCTAAAAAAATATCCCGGGCTCAGAGGGCCTACGAAGTGAAAAATGGGATTCAACGGGGTTTATTCAATACTTTCATGTTGGCCGGTAAGTCCTTTTTGGATAAGATGCCTCGCGATATAATGAATAAATAAGATTTTGGTAAGAATGCTGACTCAGCTAGATCCATTTGGCCTAGTAGAACAAAGGTATCCTGATCTCGTAGCAGTAGATTCTGAAGGATGCATGACCGGAAAAATTATGGATTTCTGTAGGTCTTCTCATTCATATAGCAGTCTTGCTTCGGAGCTAACACTACCAGTTTACTGGGAGCGACTAGAGATGTGTGCAATGTCCAAAGCTTCCGAAGTTAGCGCCAATGTGTATATGGGTCCTACTCCCGACACAACGATAGAATCGTCATCGGGAGATCAGGAATTCGATGTTCATATCGAAGCTCACGACCTAGCCCACGTTCCCGATCCGAGGTCTCTCAATAATTTGCGGGCTAGACTTCAAGATCCGAACCATCCACCTCTACACATTGAGTTCCCTTCTTCCGGTAATATCATGCCTCCGACATGGTCTCATGCACAAGTCGATAGCCTAATGGAGACATGCAAATGGATCTATGAGGTTGCAAATCCTCAAGAGGTCAACAAGGCAAAAGAAGAAAAAGATAGTGAGGGTGGCAGCATTGAGCTCGCAACTATTGCACGACCACAGAAGATCTTGATACATTGCACAGACGGCTACACCGAATCATCGCTACTTGGTTTAGCTTACTTCATGTATGCCGAAGGCTTACCAGTACACGATGCTTGGGTACAACTCCATCGGGAGAAAGGCCGCAACTTCTTCGCGTATCCAACAGACGTTGCGCTTCTGACGGCAATCCAACCTCGCATCCTCCAGGCATCACCTCGCTGGCGAGGAGATTTCCTATCTATTTCTGAGCCACAGTGGCTATCACGTATTGATGGCAGCCTGCCCAGTAGGATCCTGCCCTACATGTACCTCGGTAATCTCGGACACGCAAATAACCCTGAATTGCTCAGAGAGTTAGGCATTACACGGATCCTTAGCGTTGGAGAGTCCATCTCGTGGCCCGAGGACTTGAAGAAGAAGCTTAATTGGCCGAATGATAACCTGCTTTCTATCGACCGGGTTCAGGATAATGGGGTTGATCCTCTCTGGAATGAGTTCGATCGCTGCCTGAAATTTATTGGTGAGTGGTGTGACAATCAGGATGCAGCATATTTCTAACCCCATGGCTATTGAGAACGCGGAAAATTAGATGGTACAGCTACACTAGTGCACTGTCGAGTCGGTGTCTCTCGCTCGGCCACCATTTGCATCGCGGAAGTTATGAACGAACTGGGCTTATCTTTCCCAAGAGCATAGTAAGTTATTATTCTACCCCTACGCATCCAGATGCTTACAATTTACATAGCTGTTTCGTACGAGCCAGGCGCCTTAATGTTATTATTCAGCCTCATCTTCGTTTTACGTAAGTACATACTAATGACTTTCATTATGGATTGTTTGTTGATGACGTTGTAGATACGAGCTCCTTAAATGGGAAGAATTTCAGCGCCAGAAGCGCAACGAACCTCTCCGCCGCGAACTTGAGTGGGCAACAATTGCCCGAGAGATCGCCCTCATGAACAAGCCTTATTCGCGATAGAAACAGGCTTGCAGATACGCCTTCAATTCTCTGACTTTTAATGATGCTATCATACGATATAATTACGACGACATGGCTTTTGATCACGGGCACGAAATTTCCGAAACAGGATACGACACATCTTTAGGATAGGGAATCAACTACGGCGTTTTATCCAGCATCTGGGTATTCCTTTTGGCATCAAAAATGGCGATGCAACGAATGGGAGCGAAATGAGCAAGGTTTACGATCTTTTGTGGAGCTGGACTTGTTTGGTCATCAGCAGAAGATTCTGGTAATCTTTGCATCCGTGTTTCACTTCTATTTCGCTGAAAAAGGTCTGCTCAGGACTTTTCCATTCTACTGTTGTATTTCTTCCCCACATTTTGCCTTTTTTGATTAGCTCATCTGGTTTCGATGGACCTGCTTTGATCTCTCAAGAAGATTGTGCGAGCATTACGTTACGCTCGTTGAGAGTCCAAGGTTTTGCTTTTTGTTTGTTGGGGCTTTGCATGTGGAAGTCTCCTTGCTGCACTTACTATAGTGCTCTTCTTATTAGATGTGAAATCAAAGGAGATTTTGAGGAATTGAAGAAGCCCATTCATTATGTGCTTTGGTCTGGGAATGCCAGCATCAAAGCTCAACAATTAACACATGCATTCAAGGAAGACATTAATCCCACATTCAAGCCCTTCCCAGTACGCCGAACTCCGCATCCACGGTGTTCTAAGAATCATCCTAACGAGGTACATGAAACAGCGGAAGTAAACCAAAAAAGACCCTCTATTTTTACGACTCCCCAAACCGCGAGTTCATCAGCTCATCAACATGCGCTCGCTGCGAAGCGATATTTTGTGCTTCCTGCTCTTTCAAGAGCACAGCTAGCACCTCGAGAGGCGGGTTCAGACCTAGTCTGTGCGCGCGCTTCCAACGCTTCATGCGAGCGACACCGATGCAGGGCTATTATTAAAACACATCAGTATACACACTTCGCAAACCCCCAAAAAGACTCTCCAGATAACCGCACAAAATCCACCGGATTGGGAAAAAGGTAGAAAGAGCATACCCCATACTGGCTGCTAGTATCCCACTCCCTCAGCACCTTCTCATGCAAGCCCAATGCCTGCTGGTGCACGCGTGGCGCCATGCGCGCATCCTCCTTCGCTGCCCAGTACTTCTTGATGCGCGCTTCGGTGACATGACTCGCTTCTTCTTCCTCTGGCGTTAAGGCTACTGCCTGCGCGGCGGCTTCTTGCGCTGCTTGCTCGAGGACCGCTGCCTCGACTGTTGTCGGAGAGGTGGGGTCGGGGTCGCTCGGGGCTGAGAGATCTGCTTTTTGGAGCGAGGAGATGGGGTGGGCGAGAGAGTCCTTTTTTTGGGAGCGGGTGCCGCTGGTCGGTTTGGTTACTTTGTTGGTGGCGCCGTGGAAGGCGAGGGTCGATTGGGTGGAGGACCTGGTCGCGGGACCGGAGGAACGGCGCTTAGGTGGCATATTGAATCGATTGAGGCGGATGAGATGAGCGAGCGGGGGCGATGCTGGGGTAGTGATGAGGTCGGCTTGGGATAGATCGATGGTGGTGAGTGCGGAGAGGGGATGATGAAATGAGATCGCTTGCGTCGCCTGGGTGATCGTCGGCGCGCGGAAGGGAGACGCGGGAGCAGGTGACTTTAATACAGTACCTCGTCAAAAGTCTCCGTGCCGAGCGCATTTTCAAGATAAAATCTATACCAAATTATTATATAACAACTACATTATTAATTTTAAAGCTTTAAAAAATATCTAAAATCCATAATATAT
>Ga0307507_10007602_pt1 | contig 15594 bp, 8 predicted proteins | sample 7_EM_MG_FD_207223 | JGI IMG/M metagenome (GOLD analysis project Ga0307507, IMG submission 207223) | Populus trichocarpa ectomycorrhiza microbial communities from riparian zone in the Pacific Northwest, United States - 7_EM | ecosystem: Host-associated > Plants > Roots > Unclassified | place... | reverse complement strand
TCACCTTTACCTTCTATCCAGAGTAACAACAAATATGCTCTGGCAGGTTCAATTTAATGGGAGAATATTTTGTCCTCGTAATGAAATTTTTGCTCTCTCTCCTTTGTATGCGTGCAAAGTATAACTGTCAAAGGTAACAGCTAATGAACTTACATAGGCTGGCATCCCCTCTTGAAGAAACAAATGTTGGAAACTTGATATCATTGCTATTGGAAATTCAGAGAGTATAAATGTCATTCAGAAAGCAATAACATTAGATTTTATTTAAAAGTAATTTTCACTTTTCAAAAAGTAACATATCAAAAAATAAAAAACATTATTTGACCCTTTGTTCCTTTGATTGCTCTCTTGTTGATGATAGATTCATTAATACAATGAACTCTTTTTTGACACTAACCAAACAGTGCTAATTAGAAAGCCATTCACGGTTCCACACTGACATTCAAAAGGTAAACAAGTTATCATCTTCTAAACTTGATACCCAGAATTTGACAACAGTTTCTTTTTCAGTAAATTAATGGAGGGTCATAATAAACCCCTCTATGCTAAATAGACCTAGTAGAAAATTTAATGATCAGGCACCATGTTATTTTGGCACCTACGTAGTTTATTCAATTTGAAAGCAAACTCCAAATTTCTTCTCTTCTTTTGTTTTTTGTTAATAAAAATCAGGAAAAGTTAGCCAGCAGTTCCCATCTGAAACAAAGCATGCATATCATTTGTTACTATAATATCTTGATTTTGGCAATACGCCCTCCATATATGAGGGGAAAAACACAAATGAATTCTGAAAGATAAGTGCATTAATGTAGAAGGAGAAAAATATAGGATTAAATTGAAAGCACAAACCTTGAAGCCCGTCATTGGTAGTAATGAGATCAAGTTCAAGGAGGTCAAGCAGGCGACCAAGATCAACTCCACTGGTCCAATTTTCTGGGGGTAGGCCAACTTTAAGCTTCAACCTACCACGGTTAGCTGTCCCACCCCAAATGATCCCAACTGGCTGTGGCTTCTCACAATCCTGACCCTTTAAGAGAATGAGGCTTCCACTATCACCTTCAAGATCAAAAGTCTGTTGGTTCTCACCAACAACAAGAAAATCGGTAAAGAAACAAATCCCTTTCTCATCATTGTACTCTAGTGCATAGGCCATTATGGTCCCAGTAGTCAAGCCAGAACTCCTTCCAACTTTGACAACTTGCCTTCCAATGAGACTATTGATTGGAGCTTGCAAATCTATAACATGGACATCACCAACCTCGCCAACACCTTTGACAGTTGTAGTTACATTGTTCATGTTAAAGTCTCCTGCAAAAGGAATGAAGGCCCCATCTGCTCGGACAAATGTTTCTACAAGGGTTTGCAATGGGTAAGTGTTGAGGTCAGCAAGCAAAGAAAAAACAATCAACACAATTACGCTACATATTTGTACTTCAGCACCATCCATCTATAAAAAAGTCAAGTTCAAGCTTAGTCAGCGAAGACAAGCATCTAGCTCAATTGCCTGGATGAACAAGGATTATCTAAGCCTTGGACATGACCCATGGTTCATGCTCCAGTAGATTTCATCTAAAAACTTTTATCCAAGACAGAAATAATCCTACCCAGCATCATGATTTTACAAACTCCAAGAAGCACTCTCATGGAAAATCAGCCTTCTCATAGCATATTCAAAAGTTTTCAAGATTGTAATCATGACTAATGCAACAATAGCATTAACAAATCCCAGCCTCGTCTTCCTTACAGAATGCTAGATCATTTCAGGATTGATAAGATGCTAACTACTTTGAGTTGTGTCAGTAAGGTTTAAAAGTTCCATTAAATTACTCTGCTAGTATCGTATATCTATTAATTTACTTGGCAACTGCAAGTTGGATTAATGTCAGTTTTAGTTACCTTCTCAGAGCAGAAACACCTATTATTCGCAGGCACATCTTTGATTAAAGAGGAAAAACCAAGAAGTCATTTGGGAGCTTGAGGATGCAACGGTGCCCGAAACTTAATTGGTTAAAGTTGTGCAGCTATAGAGTTACATCTATTGAATGAAAGTAATCCCCGGTGAAATCCACAACTGAAAATGGGTAATACTTTATACTCACCTAAATTAAATCTTTCAGACCAACAAACACAAATTTCAACAAAAGGAAAAAATAATTGATTTATCTCTCAAACTATTTTCTTAGTTAAACGGAATCTATGAAACACAGCAAGATAACATCTTCCCTTGGATTGACAGATGGATCATTAAAAATATAGTCTATGAAGAGGAAGAACATAAACTGCAAAACATGTGGTAAACCAAAGTATGCATTGGTATGACAAATTTAATATGGAACTGCATTACCTGGGTTTGTTCCAGCAAATATTCCATACCAAAGATCATCAGTGATAAATGAGGTTGCTCTCTCCACAGCACCCAAATACACCCCAGGTCCAAGGCTTGGTGGCAAAGGATGAAACATTTTCTGGTTTGGGTAGTCCAGATCAACTGCAACATGCCGATTTGTGAGGAAACCAACCTGGCGGTTACCTGTTCTGCTTTTCACAATCGCACCCAGGGTTCCATATGTCTCTTGGTTAGCAACCTAAAATTGTAAGGCAATTTTGTAATTCCCGCAAAATGAACAAAGAAACAAGTATTCAAGTGCATATCACAGAATACACTGCCTTAGCAAAATCAAGATGCAGGACATATATTAGGACAGCACAAAAAAGAACTCAAACCATTCCCTTAAAAAATTCATAATACTGCTAAACAGATCAAACTGCAATTGCATATTAATAAAAAAAAAAACTTTATTTGCACACAATGGTTGGATAAAGATTTCCTGAAAATTCTCACCGGATTTTGGAACTCTCAGTTGGTACAAAAGAAAATGCAAAACCATTCTAGAATGGCAACATATAATAGACTTGACCAAGGTTCCTGGCTTAAAGACTTGCACATATCCAACTCAAAAGCAGGAAAACTAGTTCAGACATTTAATGTACTTTGCCCATTTATCACATCCTACAATCAACAGGAAGAACTAGGAAACTGTCTACATATCAACTAAAAAGTTTATTAAGTAACCAACAAATAGTGCTATTTTATTATTCATGCATTCAATCCCTACCATTTAATCAACACAAAAACCACAAACATCACTAAAGTGTTGATACCTGCGATCCAGAACCAATGCATGGGTCACTTCCTCTCAAGCCATCCACGAGATCAGTATACAACTGTTCCTTTGGAGTTGCTGCAGGAGCACCATAATATGAGAATTCTACAACATCTACATCACACCACACTCCTCCTGGTCCCTGGCCCATACAATGAAAAGGCAACTTAACTTCCTAAGCAAACAATGAAGCCAGTCATAGATCAAACAAAATAAAATAAACCAAATGTCTTCAGGAGAGAAATAGAGGCCAAAGTAAAGCTGGAAGCACCAGTTTTCTTACCTCAAGGGCTGCAGGTAGGCACTGGACATGGCTAAGCCATTGCCTATGAACTTTACGGGCAACAAAAACAAGAATTGCAGGAATATCCGTCAAAATACCCCTTCGGATTCTAAATCCAATCGCTGTTCCAAGACTAAACCGCCTCAATATTTTGCTATGAAATGCCCTAATGGTCATTAGCTCGAGCAAGGTGGTAGCTTGCTGCCCTGTTGGCAACCTCCCAAGAGTTTCCGGAAGCACCCCCTTCTGAAGGTTTCCAAAATAGTTTGCCCTGTCTTCTGCTGCATCATTTAGTCGACTCAATGTGGGCCAGGAGAAGTAGGCAGCATTACTCTCAGAGTGCTGCCCCCCTGAAGTAAAGGGTTGAAGTGGCGACAAGCTTGACCAAGGCAAATGATTGCAGTAGTTTCTTTCCAAATCTAAAGCAGATTCCTCTGATTGTGAGGATCCAGAGTGATGAATCCTTAAACCTAATCTGTTCCTTTCCATCTGTCAGCTCTCCTACACATAGACATATTGACTGTATAATCTTAAGAACAAATTAGGCAGCTTTAATTCTCATAAAATAAAGAAGCTGCTTTGATAATTGCAGGAGAAACTGCAGTGCTTGAACAGTAAGAATAAATACTGAAACTGAAGAACAATCCCACTATACAATAACATGAACACTTTAAAACAATATTTCAGAAAAAATATAAATGGATAAAAGAAATAAAAGTTGACCAGAATAAAGCTGCTCCACGCAAACAAATTTGCAAAAACACCTGCAGTGAAACATCTCAAATAGGAAACCATGGAAGTTGCAGAAAACAAGGACCATGATTAAATATATGACACAAGCATTCTGCCACTTAATTTGAAGCTATAAGCGCTAAAATAACTAGATGTTTAGCTTATAGACTAGGGAGCCAATGAAACACGGAACAAGCCATAATATTAATAATAATAATAATCCCTATCCTAATAAAGGATCCAAGAGGAAACAAATTCTCCAAAGGGTATCAGGAGAAATGAAGAAGAACACGAAAACATAGAAGCTTCACATAGCAAATGCAGAATAGATAGGGGAAAAGTGTCATCCTTTTCCATGCAGAAAACCATAATAAAACAGAAGCAAAAAAGGACACACAGAATCATCCAGAAGTCAGAAAATAGAGATACAAAACAGCAAGTCAATGCAAGTCTTTGAGAAACGAATACAAAGAAGCTAAACCCCCATATACAATCGATGAAGAAGGCAGCAAAAAGACAATTAAATTTGAATCAAGGCAAAAACTTTGAAATGATTATTTGAAAAACAAATTAAATACTTCATAAAGACCATTACTTTCTGAAAAAACTGAGCTAAAACAATCAAGAACCTTCTTTTATGCGCTGAAATTGATCAAAACCCAGATAGAAAAGCTCAGATTGATAAAACAAGCAAACCCCATATTTAAATCAAGACCAAAACCAACAGATTAAGCAAAACCCAGATAGGATATACAATCAAAAACGAGGTTTTTATGCAACACTCACCAAGCAAAAAAGGTGGAGCTCTGATGGGGGACTCCAAAAATAGCCCCTTGAAGCTGTTCATGCCCTAGTACACAATCTTTTTCATTAGTAATTGCTACTCTGCATAGTAAAAAAAAATCAAAACTTTATGCGCCTATAGACATGGAGAGAGAGAGAGGGAGAGAGGGAGAGAGAGCAGTGAGCTATAGCAAATTAAAAAAAGACTCAATGTTTTCTAGGCAGACAGAGAGAACTAAGTATTAAAATATTTGGAGAGAGAGAAAGAGAGAAAAGCCAGCCAAATATCTATAGTATCTGCTACAATTGATTTCGCATTAACATAATATATATATAAAAAAAACAATTTAATAATTAATGGGTTTTTCCCATTTTCTTACAAACACTTTTCATTTGCTTTCTTCCTTTATGATTTCTTTATCCCTTCTTTTCATTTTCTTTAGCTACATATAATTTATGGAGGGAGGGAGTGAGTGAGTTGAGTGATCACATTGCTTGGTGGAAAAAGAAGTGCAGCAGGCATAAGGGAGGGTTTCAATGGAGGAGAAATTTTTTTCTTTGGGTCCCATCCATATTTGCTCCCTAAAAGGAGCACATTCTTCACCCAAATAATTCAATTCCCACCTATCTATAGGGTGATGGGTAGTTTGAGTGATCTTCTCCCTTTGTTCCTGCATTCTTACTTGCCTTGGTTTATCTCCATCTCATTGATAGATATTTTGTGCATTGTACTGTATGCCTTGAGGAGGGTTTTGAATGATTATATATTGATTTTGTAATAATTTCTAAAATCGATATATATATATATATATAATATCATATATTATTTCAGGTTTAATAATGATGAATTTTTTTTTTATTTATCTCAAGACTCTTTGCCACTTCCTCTTTCTGCTTTCTCTCACATGAATGATGATGTGCTCTCTCCTTCTCCTTCCATTATTTTCTTATCCTTCCCTATGGAAAACGTTTGCTTGGTAAAGAGAGTTGGCTTTCTAGAAGTTAAAAATCATTCAGACACTGCCCGTCTTTTATTCCAATACATTATCTTCACCTTTTATCACCTCGTCACATCACTAGCATTATCTTTATCATCCATGATTCAATTATCAAATCATCACAAGTCCACACCTCGTATTAAAATAATGCGACATGCAAATTATTGGTATTAAATTCCATTTTTTTAATTGGGTTTAATATAATCTCGTATACATACGTGTATGTATTGGTATATTCAAGAAATTACGTCTTACTATATCTTTAAAAATTAAAAAAAATTCAAACTAAAAAAATAATTTTAATTTTTTTAAAAAATACAATTAAATTACAATATCACACACCATCTTAGTTCAGTTGGACTGTTCTAGTTTCAAGTATGGAAGTATGTATGTGTAATCTTTGTTACATGTATTTTATTTGTAGCGTATACTTTCACAGATGGCCACTAGCCACGAGATGATGAAATTTCCCAAGAAATTTCTACAACGCAATTATTGTATCAATACCAAAATGGTTACACCACCAATCAGGCATTCCGAGAGAAGGAAAGGGGAAAGGAAGATATCGAGGGGCACTCAGATTTGAAGAGTTTTGTTGGAACCTGACTCGTCATTACTCGACTCGTAACTTGAATAATGAATTAAACAAATTAATCTTGTAAATTAAAAGAATATTATTTTAAAAATAAAATTTAAATGGTTTCATCCGAGTTTTAACTAGATCATAAATTCATAGCACTTGAGTGTGAAAAAATCAACTTATAATTTGACCAAATCAAATCATGATAGTAGATCACGAGTCAACTAATCAAACTAAACCGGCCGGATCAAACTAAACCGGCCGGGTTTTAGAAGTATGAAAGGAGTATTGAGCTATAAGTAGTTGCAAGGGCATGTAGAAGACATACAAGAATAAGTAGATTGGTTCTCAGCTTTCAATGCTGACAACTATCATTAATGATGCAAGAAAGGGAGGTGGTGATGTGGCATTTGCTAGGAGAGAACAAATTGTGAAAAGAGTAAAAGGGCATTTAAGGAAATGGGCCATAACTCGATTTTGCCACAGATAAATCTAACAAGGATGGGGTTCACTTGTACAGGGTGCGTTGATGTAGCTTTCAGTGGTACAATTGAAATATCCCCCACCTTACATTTATGATTATTAAATCAATTTAGAACTCAAATAATAAAAATTAAAAATAATGTCATTTTTTTTTTAATAAACAGCATAGTTATCACAGACTCGAATTAAGATCTGTTTGGGAGTGTGGTTACAGTTGTTTTTCAAAATGTTTTTCATACCGAAATGTATTTTTTTATTTTTTAAAAATTATTTTTAAGAATAGCACATCAAAACAATTCAAAATATATATAAAAAATTCTTTTTTAGCAAAAAAAATTAAATTTTTTAAAAATATGAGTACAACCACGTTTTCAAAAACTCTCTAACTAGACAAATTTGTTACCTATATTTTTTTTTTTGGTCAAATGCAATATAATTTTTCTGAAGACTAAGAGCTTAAATTGTTGATATTTTGGTCACAAGGGATTTGATTTTGAATGAACGGATCTTTCTTGTCTCATGCCTTGGTTTTTTCCCCTTAAAATATCAAATCTATAAGACAAAAATTACAGAAACTTCAATATGCTAAGAAGAATAGTAAAATATCAATGTGATCAAAATAGTTGATACTCAAATGACAAAATCAATGTTATTTATTTTAAATGTATCGGTTCTTTTAACAATTGGTTTATTTTTAAATCTATTTTTTATATATATCAAGAGTAAAACTATTCTAAATTATATCTTAGGTGGAGATGGGTAATCATTTTCGGTTCGGTTTTTATTTTTAAAAAACAACCAAACTAATTTTTTTGTTTTGAAAAAAAACCAAAACAGAGTCAAACCGACCGGTTTCAGTCCGGTCCGGTCCGGTTCAATTCTTGATTTCAAAAAACCAAGAAAACCTATATGTTTTTTTTGGGCTTTTAATGGGTTGTCTGATGGGCTTCTAATGGGCTTTCTGATGGATTTCTGATGAGTTTTTAATTGATGTTAATATTATTTAATTTTCTTAGAAGATTCTAAAGTATATTTAATTTTTTTACCACTAAATATTCATTTATATTAAATTGTTAGTGTCAATCTTCTGTTCAATATATTTTTTGTCTTTCTAATATTTTTATTTTGTTTTGTTTTGTTTGAGTATGCAGGACTCCTACTGTAGAGAAGTTTAAATAATACACATTAATAAGTTAAAATATAAATTACAAAGCATTGTCTTTAAAGGCTTAAAAAAACAGAAACAAATTACATTGTCATAAATCACTTCAAGCCAAAAAAATAAATCTTTATTTGCACATCGTCTCAATAAAAAAGCACATCAAGAACAGTGCACTTTGATTTCTTAATAGTTAATACTATTGACATCAAAACCTGAAATTAAAAATCTAGAATTATAATATGATAAATTAAATTAGAAGATATAAAAATAAAAAGTAATATTTTAACCATATGTTTTCAATAAATACATCGATTTTTGAATTAATTATCATTCGTTGTTAAATATAACTTTCTATTAAATTCTACAAAATAAAAAATTAAACATGTTAAAATGAAAATGCATTAATTAATAAATCATAAAATAAAATGTGTAAATTTATAAAAAAAATTATCTAATTCAAGATTTTTATAAATTTCAAAATCATTCATTAAGGTTATAGTACCTTAAGTTCGATGAGGCATGGACACCAAGAGCCTATAAAAAACTCTAATTGACATTTGCATAAATATAGGATTTTAATTCTGACTAATTCCAGCTTATAGGAATAAAAAAAAAAGGGCCAAAAGATGGTTCCTAGATGAAACAAACCAATTTGAGCAATTTTCAAAAGAAATTCTAAGTAATAGAATGAAAATAGAAAGCTGAACAGGAAACAAAAATCCAAACAGAAGCAGAAAGAATTTTATATTCTTTCTCAGCTGATCTTGCATCATATCAATGGTAAAGATGAACAACCTTGGGATACTCACAGACAGCAATGGGCAAATTAGAAAGAGATGTGGGCCTGTTAACGAAATATATATGTGATGTGAGTCTGTTAATCATGGAACTTCTCTACCTTGTTTCTTTAAGGCTCAAAATTTTAAATCTAATTAAATTTGATAGAAACATGATTGAATTAACTATAATTAAAAAACAAATAACAGCATTGAACGGCTGCCATCGTGCACAATGCAGAGACCAAACCTTTGAGGAATATTATTGGCTGAGAGCTTGTTCCAAATAGCCCTAATTAATGCGATTGGAAAATCCTGGATAATTATCACCATCAGAGGTTTGATGCTTCCACGTCTTCTCATCATAAATTTATTACCATGAGCCTTTCACTGCTCTTCTTCTCACCGGATTCCTCCACGTCCGCCATACTTGCTGTCGCTTAAGGAAAGGGTGGTTGCGCAATAGTTGAAGAACTCCACTTAGTCAAAGATTATAAGATATATTTGTTAATTATATTTTATAAATTTGTTTTATTAAACTCTTTAAATACAAAATAAAGATTGTTTAAGATACTATTTGTTAAAAATATATATAAAAATAATAATTCTTAAATATATTAGAATATTTCATTTATAGTTTTTTTCTAAGTTTGACGTTAATGATCTCCTGTTGCTGTCTCTATGGATTGCTTCAAACACCCACATGACAAGAGGGTTCGAGTGAATGAATCATTAACATGTTCATTGCTATCATTTTATTTTATGGGAACTGTGTGATTACGAGGGAGACGTGAATGGCAGTGGCTGGTGGAGAGAGAATTATCTACTTTTCTCCCATTTGGAAATGGAAATTACAAAGGAATTAATTTCAATATCAAGCTTTTTTTTTTTTTTTTTAAACCAGCACTTTTCCAGGATTTTTCTTAGGAAATAGCACTTATCTGAGAAATAACATAGTTCATTAATTAAATTAAATTTTATTAGAAGCGGCAGCATCATTGCTACGAGAACAAACATATAATAACATTATGTAATTTAAGAGATGCAGATGCGACAAAATTAATGCTGCAATTTTTTTTAATTAATGTGTGTGTTGGGATTAATTTATGTGCACCTTAATTAATCATACGAGTTCTAAAATTAATGATCATATAAGTCTCTAGTGACACTAGAATTTATGGGACTCGAATTGATGAACTTTATAAATCAAATTCAGAATCTGACCAGTTAAATTACATCTCTCAAAATTTAATTATACTTATGACAGTCTCAATACAATTGCTACCTCTATTAAATTTAAATATGAAGCAATAAATAGTATTGAATAAATAAATAAAATAGGTAAATCATTTTTGTTTATATAAATATTGCTCATTCAATGTGCACTGTGAAGATTAAATATCAGAGTTTTTGTGTCGGTGGTGTCTCTGGCAATGTATACAAAGTTTTAGAGAGATTTTTAAAGTGGATGAATGAACTTTTATAGGGTTGGATTCAGTGATGCGTATCATGCAGGCTATGGTCACTATTGGACAAACTCTTTAAAAGAATTATTACTGCAATCTGCTGGCTGCCACATATCTGAGTGCTTCTGGTTTTGTAAGGATAAACAGTAGAAGATACTGACTTTTGCAGCTCCAGTAGTGGGGAGGAGACGCTGGAAAACCTGCATAATACTGTATTGTCATCATCAGTCATGAGTTTTTTCTGTTTTTTTTTTTTTAAATTAGCACAATAAAGTTGAAATTTTGATAGATTAACAGCATTTCAATAAAACTGGGTAAAATAGTATACCTTATGAAAGAGGTGCATCAATTAAAATTAAAATTTTTTAAATCAAAGAAGACACAAAATAACAACACACACAGACATTGTTTGTCTCTTCAAAAACCAATCAAGGCACTTGGTTTCTTCCTAAAAAAAGCCTAATAAACACTTATATTTTACTCTTAAATTAACAAAAAAATCAAATTCATCGTAATCTCTAAGTATTTTTAGATATTTTTATATTGAAAATCCATTATTAATTTTGTTGATATCACTACTGCCATCACCCAACTCCTTTTCTTGCTGTAAATAATGAAGAATATTTTTTAAAATTTTTATTTAATATTTATATAGTGAATTTTGATATAGGTCTGACGACCTCAATAGACATAAGACCACTAAGTTTGATAATTATATCAGATCCAAAATACTTGGATTTGACAATCAATTTTAAGACAAGACAAACAAGGGTTAAAGATTATGGTGTTTTTATGACTGTATTAGATCCAAAATAATCTTCTAAATTAAAAGTATTTGAGACATAATAAAGCGTCATGCATGTCTCTTCTTAAAATTAATTTTCTAAAAGTCACAAAATTCTAATAACTTTTTTTAATAGTTGCAATTTTTTAATTTTTTAACTGTTTTTTAATTTTTTAATTTATTTTTTGATTAACTGTTACAATGTGAGGAGCTTATACATACACTTTTGCAGTCAAATAAATCACAGCTAGTCGAGGGGATAAATCAACCCACATTTAGTTTCGGTTTCTCTCCTTTGTAGTTTTTTTTCCTGCTCTTTTTTCCTCTTCTTAATTTTATGCATGATTGTATTAGAATGATTCCAAGGTTCTGCCATTACATTCTTGGGGAACAAGGAACAAAATACATTATAAGGTTTGATAGCCTAAAACGTTTATCTAATATAGCAAAGGAATAAAGAGTAAGAAACAATACAAGGAGAAATTTAGTCATCATAAGGAAGGAGACAATGATGAAGCAATGCAAACCACTGTGTCCACCACAAGGAAATAATAAAAAATGAAGAATCTCGCCAAGTCACAAACCCCTCTTCCTCCCTTAATAGACCTGCTGATCTTCTATACAAGAACTTCCCTCAACTGTCACAACCCACAGAACTAAAGACTAAAGACTTAATGCATAATAAGCTTATGCTACACAATGTACTCTTGCTGTCTCTGTTTTGTTTGTCTTCTGGGCTTTTCTGGGAGCCAAGACAACCTATGCAACCAGGCCAAGAACTATATATGAAGGGTCATCTGATGTAGTAGACCTTCAGTGCTTTTCTAGGGGCCTGTTCTGGCTGCACCTGTCAACTCGTACATTATCTGGTATGGTCATTGGAACAAAAACCACCAAGCTACAATTAGGGATTTCATCTATCCCCTCTCTTCTTCACCTCCCTACCCCTCTGTTGCTGATTGGTGGAGAGCTGTCCGTTTCCATGCAGATCAAATGGAGCTGGCTGGTAAGGAGTACTTCAAAATCTTAGCTTTTTTTCCAGGATTTTCAAGAAATGAAGTAAGACTCTTTAAAGTTCAAGATGCATGACATATTCCTATGATTTTTCCCACTTTTTGATGAGGAAGAAGGCATCACGATGGAAACTGATGTTCTGAAGAAACATAAAACGGAGCTCGCAGTGCAATTATGACAGTTTCCAATTGGGATCCATTTACAGTCATTTCAATCAGCAAACTACTGCTTGAAATGCTCCACGACTTGACATACCTGAGTGTATCTCCAATTGAACAAATTCCTAAGATCATCATTCGAATCAACACTTTGTCTGACTATATTTTAGAACCTAGCTTTCGTTTTAATCATGTTGGACTCTGCTTCTTTGAATTGGTTGCTACTTTTGGTTTGTGTAAATTAGTTTGGATGGACAGATATATATTACCATGATCCAGTTTCGAAGATTAGTGGAATAACATAAAATGAAGAGAAGAAATAGAGAAGCAGATGAGAAGCAGGAATTTCAGTAGAATGCTATAATCAGGTGTCCATATCAGATACATTTCAGTAGAAACTACAGCATTCTTAACATAAGGTCAGTATCAATCCAAAATAATTGCTATAAATCGAGGAAGAAATTACTTTCCACAAATAATAATCCTTAGCCTAGAACTCGGTAGGAATGAAAACCACGAGTGTTTTACCTTTGGAACTCAAAATAGCGTGTCATTCTCAGTAGAAAGATACAACCAGGAAAAGCCATCCGCAGTAAGTAACCCCTGATCGAGACTAGACTGAAAAGTTACAATAATATAGGGACTGAATTGAAATGTTAGAAACTGTACAGGGACTGAAACAAGAGTCAACCCTCATCATCAAACCCGGAGAACATATAAACTAACTAAACCAGCAGCCTCCTTCCCCTCGCACTCTTCTCTCTCTTTCTCAGTGCATCATGTCGTCATTGTCTCTCTCTCTCTCTCTCTCTTTTTTAAATAAATTAAATTAAACAGACAGATGGCAGCGGCACTTTTATCGCCAATTTTGGAGCAGTTAACGAGGATTGTTGCTCAAGAGGTAATTACTTCATACAATTTGCAATGATCTGATTAACCCTAACATGAATAAGAAATATAAAAATTAAGTCTTTTTTTCTTCCTTTATAAGAAAAATAAAATAAAATATCAAATCCTCAGATCTAGATTTAGATTTTATTAAAGAAATTTCTTTTCATTGTTTTATTGTTTTTCATATTTCCGGAAATAATCTAAAACAAATATCTTTAGAAGGAAAAAGAAAAGTTGTCGATCCTCTCATTAAACTGTAAAATAATCAATCAAATGTTAAAATAATTAGTGAGTGTTATAAAGGAAGAATATTTCCACTTTAAAACTATAGACTTTACAAATACCAACAAATACAGATCCTTTTTTCCCTATATTTCTTTGATCCAGCAAGCTTATGGGTTTGACGTCGAACAATTTAAGATTCATTATCTTCCTTCTTGTTAGTAGCAGACTGCAGGCAGATATCATCATGATGATGATAAAAAGAAATATTATTAGCTTTACTATAGAGGTTTTTAATAAATATTTTATATATAAATTATTAATGTAGCCAATCCATTTCACAGTACGTGTCAACTACTGTTAATCTATTAATTACAAAAAAATTAAAATTAAAAATTTGCAGTGAAATCATAGAAATGTTTCCTCTACTTGAACTTCCTTATCTTTTCTACACTAATAGGTACAAGAAGAGGTGAACCTAGTAGTGGGTGTGAAGAAACAAGTCGACAAGCTGAAAAGCAATCTCCTTGCTATTCACTCTGTCCTTGAAGATGCAGATAGAAAACAAGTGAAGGATGAGGCAGTAAGAGATTGGGTAGACAAGCTCAAAGATGTATGTTATGATATGGATGACGTGCTAGATGAATGGAGCTCTGCAATTCTTAGATGGAAAATGGGGGATGCTGAAGAAAATACTCACAGCCAACAGAAGATACGGTGTTCCTTCCTGGGATTTCCCTGCTTTTGTTTCAATCAAGTGGTTCGACGTCGAGACATTGCCCTCAAGATCAAAGAAGTATGTGAAAAACTGGACGAGATTGCCAAAGAGAAAGCTATGTATGGCTTTGAGTTGTACAGAGCCACAGATGAACTCCAACGAATAACAAGTACCTCCCTTGTTGATGAATCAATCGTAAGTGGTCGAGATGATGAAAGGGAAGCTGTAGTAAGCAAGTTGCTGGGTGAAAGTAGTCAGGAAGCATGGGACGTGTATGCCATCTCTCTAGTAGGGCTGGGCGGAATTGGAAAAACAACTCTCGCCCAACTAGCTTTTAATGATGCTGAGGTTACGGCTCATTTTGAGAAAAAGATATGGGTGTGTGTTTCAGATCCATTTGATGAGGTTAGAATAGCCAAAGCTATCCTTGAGCAGCTTGAAGGGAGGGCACCGGATTTGGTTGAATTGCAATCTCTTTTGCAAAGGGTTTCTGAATCAATTAAGGGAAAGAGGTTCCTTCTTGTCCTTGATGATGTATGGACAGAAAATCATAGACAATGGGAACAACTGAAACCATCTCTCACTGGCAGTGCACCAGGAAGTAGAATTCTAGTGACCACTCGTAAACATTCTGTGGCAACGATGATGGGAACTGGCCACCGGATCAACATTGAGAAATTGTCCGACGAGATATGCAGGTCAATATTCAATCATGTGGCATTCCAGGAAAGAAGCAAAGATGAGCGCGAAAGATTGACAGATATCGGCGATAAAATTGCAAGCAAGTGCAAGGGCTTGCCTCTAGCTGCCAAGGTATTAGGAGGTCTAATGCAGTCTAAAAGAACAAGAGAAGAATGGGAACGTGTTTTATCTAGCGAACTGTGGGGGCTAGATGAGGTTGATAGAGATCAGGTTGAAAGAGGAATATTTCTACCTTTGCTTTTGAGTTACTACGATTTACCTTCTGTGGTAAGACGATGTTTCTTGTATTGTGCCATGTTTCCAAAAGACTATGAGATGCGCAAATACGAATTGGTGAAGATGTGGATAGCTCAAGGTTACCTCAAGGAGACTTCAGGTGGAGATATGGAGGCTGTTGGAGAGCAGTACTTTCAAGTCTTAGCAGCGCGCTCTTTCTTCCAAGATTTTAAGACGTATGATCGAGAAGATATTAGATTCAAGATGCATGGTATAGTGAATGATTTTGCCCAATATATGACAAAAAATGAATGTCTAACAGTGGATGTCAATAACCTTGGAGTAGCAACAGTGGAGACTTCAATTGAAAGGGTTCGTCATTTAAGCATGATGCTGTCAAACGAGACCTCTTTTCCCGTGTCCATTCACAAAGCAAAAGGTCTTCGCAGCCTCTTGATCCAC
>Ga0307507_10007601_pt1 | contig 15597 bp, 2 predicted proteins | sample 7_EM_MG_FD_207223 | JGI IMG/M metagenome (GOLD analysis project Ga0307507, IMG submission 207223) | Populus trichocarpa ectomycorrhiza microbial communities from riparian zone in the Pacific Northwest, United States - 7_EM | ecosystem: Host-associated > Plants > Roots > Unclassified | place... | reverse complement strand
CGACCGACGATACCGCTCCTCTGACCGACATTACCCCCCTAATCGTCAATACCGTAATAAGGGCAAAAAGTGCTTTGTATGCAGTAAATCTGGATGTTGGTCTACGAACCATACAAAGGACGAAAGGGACCGAAGAATACGTCAATATATCTCCGATTTTGAGGGCAGTAACGACGATACTGAAGATAACGAAAATCAGGAAGCTTCAAACTTCTACTTTGACATAGAACCCTGTCCTAGTTATCACGGCGACCCTAAGGCGGAGGTGTTTTGGACCGAATTTGCGAAGGGAGAAGGATAGAGACTACGGACTTATTTACCAGTATCCTTTTATTCTTTCTCTTATTTTCTAGTTGTTGCCAGTGTCTGAATAAGGTTCTGTAATATAGTAGACACAGTTGCTTGTAACCAATTGGGTTGACCACGTGAGCTAAGCGAGCTCAGGAGATCCATCAAATTACACCTGTAGAAGTAGAAGAAAAGAACGAATTGATTGAAACCAAAACCCCCCCCCCCCCACCGTGATTCCAACAAGTACAAAACAGTAAATTATAGTAGATAATTACGGATAGTTATAAACAGTTATAGATAATTATAGATAGTTATAGACAGTTATAAACAGTTATAAACAGTTATAAACAGTTATAGATAGTTATAAATAGTTTTATACAGTTGTCTGTTAAGTGTTTTACTAAGATATTCCTACTGTAACTAGGCTAGTCCCGTTACAGTCTACCCTTAGTCTCCATCCTTAAGGGCGCTTATACTCGGCAATATAGTAGCATTTATTAAACCAATATACGAGGCCGTATATACATTCCTTGTTCCATCTTAAATTTAAATTTAAATTGCTATTGGAATTGGAATTACTATTAGAGTCTAAATTAGAATTAGAATTTGCGTTGCCTTAAAGAGTTATAAATACGGAGTTATTGGTAGCTAAGGTAGACAATGCTTGCTACATGCAATAGTGCTCCTTAAATTCCTTAATAAGGTTAATAATAGATAGGGCCTTTTTATCCTTTCGTTCTTTTTAAATAAGATCTATTTTTAGTACTTCTGCGAAGCTAGAAGAGATAGGTTTAATTGCTTATACAAAATTATAGTAGGGCCTAAATCCCTATACGTCTAGAAGCTCTAATTCCTCTACTAGCTTATAGACGCTCCTCTAGCTATTTAACCATTTTTTAATACTCTGCTTTTTGTTATAGGCTTTAAGAGCTATGTATTAATTTAGGACGTTGTGCTTTTAACCTAAGGTAGTAGGGGCGAGTATAGTCTTTAACTCTTAAAGGCGTTCGTATACCATTTTAAGGTCTTTAATAAGAGGGAGGTAGGCTACTAACGTTATGCAGACGATATAATTGCTGATATTATTTATGGCTTGCTCTTGCTTCTAGTATACGCAGATATTATCCTTATATTCCACATAGAGTTAATTATAGGCAATGAGTTAGTTTGGATCTAGGTTGGCTATTAATATAGCGGTAGAAAGCACGTCTCTTAGTATAGGTTAACTAGGTAACTACGGCTTTAGAAGCTCGTCTTTCTTCTTTAATAGGTCGATATACTGCCATATGTTGTTTATTTTAGTAGTATCTTAAATAATAAAGAACCATTATATCCAATTAGATGGCTTTTTAAGGATAAGGTTGAATTTTAAATAAGGTCCATCTATATTAGTTATTATTTTTAGAATTTAACAGGTTAAGCAGGGTCCTAGGTTAGCGTCTTGGCGAAACCTTATTTTAACGTTTTTTGATTCGTTAGTTCGTTCATCTATTAGGTATAACCGTCCGTTTATTTAGTAGTAGAGGTCGTCTACAGCGTAATAGCTGTAGACTAGTTTTGGTATTTAAAGAAGCTCGAGACACTTATAAAGGTAGTAGAAGTAGTGACTTCTTAAATAAGGTAGTAGATTAATTGGTTTAGCAGGTAGTGCAATCTGGACTTATAACTATAACAGTGCAATGTAGAAGAATTAAATAAGCGACTTAATTCTAAATCTATGGAAATTAAGTAAACTAAATACATAAAAGTAGACCCGGAACTTTGTAGTCTATAACTTAATATTTAACCGTATTTAAGACATATAAGGGTAGCGTCAATTGTGTCTTAGAGCCTCTTAGGCAATAGTCTTATGTCTTAGCGTAGTGCTAGTAAAATGTTATATAACTTATAGCTTATTTTTACTTATAAGTTTAAACCTATTCCGCGTTAACCTAAATATTACTATATTATTTACTAGTACTAATACTTGTATTATATCTCTCTAGTCTACGGCCTATTTTTTTAGATTCTTTAATATTATAACTAACGCCCCTTTTATGTAGCTTATCTATTTCTTAGATATGGCTTAGTCTAGTATAACTTTCTTATTTAGTTATATGTAGAAGTCTTCCTACTTATTATTTCCTATTTGCTTATACCACTTTTAGTATAGCTTTATAAGTGTATACGACCTATTTATAAGGAAGTATCTCTTTATCGCTATATTGCTGTAACCTTTAGTATGTCTTTCTATAAACCTAGTTGGAATCTCTAGATCCTCTTCTAGTTCTAGGTTATTTAACTACTTAGCTCTTAGCGTTCCTATCCTTAGCCTATTGGTGACTTTTTATATAGGTACTCTATCCCTTATACGTCCTAGTATAGCTAATCTCTAATCTAGCTTCTATTCTTGCTATAAAATAATTTATTATTTAAACTTATCAATACTTTTTTTTGACTTTCTTCTTCTAAAGGGATCCTTAAAGTCTTTTTGCTTCTTAATTAACATATTAACCTTTTAACCTTTAGGCTAAACACTATGTTTGCCTAGAACTACTATAGACCTTATTTGTTCTTTAAAATCTTAGCTCCCTAGGAATCTTTATCCCGTACTTATTTGTTTATCCTTAAACCCAGCTACTACCCTTTCCTATTAGTTTTTATCTATTATGGGTTCTTAGGTATATTTTATTTTATCTTAAGAATTTTAAGTATCTTTTATCTCTTTTTAAGAATCTTAAGCCTATGGCCTTTTGCCTTTATTAAGTAGTAAGCTAGCACTAGCAGTTATCTACTTGCTTAATCGTTTTTGGATATTACTTTTTCTATCTTATAAAGCAATGGATGCCGTATCTAATGATGTTATAATACCTATTACTAAACCGCGTTCTATAGTAGTCTTAGTCTCTACTTCTATTACATTATTAAGGTTTAAGTGCCCCTAGTTAGCCTCCTTATCTTCCTTATTACTATTAATTAATAAGTACTTTAACTTTATTATTATTATTGCTAATCTTTGTCTGTATATTACTGTAATATCTTAATCTAGCTTATAGAGTTAATTTTATTCTTTATCTAACTCTCTAGTTCCCTTAAGTCCTCTTAACCCTAGCTCCTATAGCTAATAGTTTACGCCATACTTAGCGTCCTTATAAATTTAGTATACGTTATTATAATAAAACGTAAAGTATTTAACGGAATACTCCTTAGTCCTATGCAATATTTCTATATCCGCGTTATTATACTTTAATAACCTAGTGCCCTTTACCGCGTAGTTACTTTAACTACCTCTATAGTCTTTAGCGAAATAACTTTATTTTTCGTAATTTATATAAGCTTCTTTTTTAAACTATTTTTCTTATTATAGAGTCCGCCTAAATATCTTCTGCTACTAAGATCCCTGTAACGGAACCTTGTAGTAGGAACTACAGTGGGTCCTATTATTGGGCTAGGTATATAGGTAAGAACAAATCAACAACATAATAATAACTGGTGGAGTGGTTGCCTAATAGATTAACTCCAATTGTATTCTGAGATTTACTATAAGGAGAGAACTATCTACGGTAGGGACTAAGGTCCTTTAAATACATAACCATACTCCTAAGAAATCCTCTCTTGTATATAAGGTACGTGTTATACGTATTATATATAGGCGTACACTACGTATACTCTGTACACTACGTATAATATTATATGACTCGCTTACCGTTCCTTGTTATATGGTTCCACTAAATCTATTCTAGACCGTGCCTATATCAACCAACTAGCTTCCTACGACTCTTCCCTAAGTAGTTATAACATTGTACTTAAAGCGTCTGTAATACTATCTCCCTCCTCTTTATCTTTGTTTTTAAAGATTCCTAATATCTCTAAGTCATCTACTAGAGGTGTAATATTTGTTTAATTAGTCTAGTTAATATCCTTGCTTATTATACCTAAAGCTTCTTCTTCTTTCTAAGCGCAATGTTATACTCACACCGTGGCTGCCATACTGTTGCTTAGTGAGATAATATTATTTCCGTATTCTTATTGTACGAAAGCGGGGTTAGTGTGTATTATAATAGCGAGTCCCTTATCTTAATAACCCTTATTTTACTTAGAGTGCACTAAAGCAAATATTTAATTGTCCTGCGATGTTCGCTCTATCTCTAACGCTAAGTATACGTGTTTTATAACTCTTAACAGTCTTTAAGTTCCCTAAGTAACTTATTATAGGGTCTTATATTTAATCTGCCGCTACGAAGCTTAAGTCTAAGTTGGCTGCTATATACGCCAAACTCTACCATTCTGCTAAAGAGACCGCTCGGGCCCTTAAGGCTTAATGTTGCTCCTTTAAGTCTTAGTAGGTTGCGTTTGCTTGGTTAAACCGTCTTAAGAAGGTTTATAAGAAGGTTTGTTTTAAGGAGTAGAAACTTATTTAATAGGGTCTTAACAAGCTAGGTAATAAAAGGACTAACTCTCCTCCTATAAGGGAAACAACTCTAAGTAGCTCGGTAATTGCTCCTCTTAGGTCCCCCTTAGGTAACTTGTTCTTTGGCGATCCTTTTTTAACGCTTCCTAACCTGCTTTCTTCTAATACTTCTTTACCTTTCCTATAGCGTTCTCTAGGTTGCTTAGTGGCTTCTAGGTAGTCTTATTATAGCCTATCTACTTTACTTTATACTATATTTTATTATCTACGTTCTTGTAACTAATAATCTTTAAAACTTGCCATTTGTCTTCTTTTTGTCCTCTATATATATCTGCCTTATAGACTAGTGGCTTAATATCTCCGTGTGCTAGTTCTAGCATCGCGATATATTATATAGGGTAGATCCTTATTTTGGCTAGTAGGTTTAACTTATATATAACCAATAAAATTCTTTATATAATTTTAAAAGGTCCTAGTCTAATATAGTCTAACTTCTTGCTTAGTCGTTAACGCTTAAAATTTTTGTGTAGTAGCTATACTTTATCTCCCTCCTTAAGATCTGGTCCCTTAGATCTCTTAGCATTATAGTACCTTTTTATTTGTTCTTATACTAGTTTAGCTGTTTCTATAAGGTCTATATAAAGATTTATTAATATCTCTATTCTTTATTTAGCTGTGCTACTCGTCTTTTTTGCTTAATATAGCGATAACGATATTCTTAGTTTATATCCGTAATTTGCCTTAAATAGTAATGTCCCTATTCCTTTTTATAGTGTTGCATTATATGCAAACTATATAACTGGTAATAACAATACCCAATTATTTTATGCGTAATTAATATAGTGTCTTAGATACTGTTCTAGTGTCTAGTTTAGTCTTTCTATTTGTCCATCCATCTGCAGATAATACGCTGTAGATATTACTACGCAAACCCCTTATTCTGCTAGAAATACTTCCTAAAATACTACTATAAATCTTAGATCTCTATCTAATATAATCTTATCTAGTGCTCCGTGTCTTGCAAATACTTCCTTTATATAGATTTTGGCGATATCTTCTACTAATATCTCTTTAGTGCATGCTATAAAGTATCCCCACTTTGTTAGCTTATCTACTATTACTAAGATTGCGTTATAATCTTGTCCTATAATAGGATCTCTTAACTTTAGTAACTTAATAATAAAGTTCTATAATATAACTTCCTATAGTCTTCCTGGTACTTTAATAGGTTATAACCCTCTATACGGCTTATGCCTTATTAGTTTATTCCTTTAGCAATCTAGATATTCCTTTATAACTTGTCTTACTAGCCCCTAGATTCCTTAAATAATGTACTCCTCTTAAAGCCTTAATACTAGTCCTATAGCTCTATTATGTCCTTATGTTATTCCCTTATAAAATTCCTTAATAAATTCTTCTGTAATAGACTTAGGCATATATGTTGCTTCTCTGTTTTTATATTGCTTTAAGTCTAGATCCTCTGCCTATATTTCTTAGATCTTCTATGTCTAATTACTTTTAGGTAACTTATGGACCTGGCTTTCTTTAGTTGCTATAATCTTTGGATAGTTATACCTAATTAATCTATCTTAATCTTTTTATAATAAAGCTCCTAATAGCTTTTTGTTACTTTATAGTTTAGCCTTTTTACTTAAAGCGTCTGCTCGTGCATTATCTATACCCTTAGTATACTAAATTTTAAAATGGTATTCTATAAGTATTTCTGCCCATTTAACCTGTCTTTAGTTGAGTTCCTTTATTATTAGGAATTCTATAAGGTTCTTATAGTCCGTCTTAACCACAAATGGTTTTTCTATGCCTTATAAGAATACTTTCTATTTTTTAAGTACTATAACTATACCTAATAACTCCTTGTTATAGATGTCATAGTTTAACTCTAGTGGTGTTATTTTCTAACTATAGTACGCTACTAGATGCTATATATTCTGGTGCTTCTATAGTAAATATACTCCTAGTGCGAAGTCTAATGCGTTTGTCTTAACAACCGTTTCTAACTTTAGTTAATAGATCTTAAGGATTGGTTCTTAGGTAAATAACTCTTTAAGTTCCTAGAACAGCTTCTTTTATTTACTACCCTAAACCTACGGTTTCTCTTTCTTTATTAGTCTTATAAATGGCTTAATACTTTTTAATCACTGCGCCATAAACCTCCTATAGTAGTTATAAAACCCTAAAAACGACCTTAACTGCGTAACATTCTCTAGTTCTTACCAACTTACTATAGCTTTAACTTTCTTTAGGTCCATATTAATCTTTTCTAGTTTAATAATAAATCCTATAAAATCAGTTTTTTTTGTAAAGAACTTGTATTTCTTAATTGCTACTAGTATCTGTTCTTTCTATAGTCTCTTTAAGACCCACTTAATATGTTCTCTATGTTCTTCCTTATTTTTTAAGTAGATGATAATATTATTAAGGTATGCTATAATAAACTTATCTAGGTATTCTCCTAATATACTATTAATTTGCTTCTAAAACGTTGCTAGTGCGTTTATAAGCCTAAATTGCATAACTAATGGTTTATATAGTTCTTCCTTTAACCTAAAGGCTGCCTTCTATTCGTTGCCTTCCTTAATCCTAATCTAATGGTATGCCTATCTTAGATCTATCTTTATAAAGATCTTTACATTGCCTATCCTGTCTTAAATTTCGCTAATTAAGGGTAAAGGATACCTATCCTTCCTAGTAATGCTGTTTAACTGTCTATAGTTTATACATATTCTAAGTTTTCTGTTTTTCTTTAGGATAAACAGTATTGGATATCCTACTAATAACTACGATGGTCTAATATATCCCTTATATAAGTTCTTCTGGATAAACTCCTTAAGCGCTACTAACTCCGTTTTAGTAAGCTTATAGATTGGAAAAAAATTTGGACTTATTCCCTCTTCTAATTCTATCTTATGGTCCTATACTGCATGCTCTAACAGCTTTTTACTTTCTGGTAACCATAACTTTTTTCCATACTTATGGTATCTCTTTGGTATATAACTTAAGCCTCGCTTAGTCTCTTTGTATATCGCTCCGACCTAGTACTATACTAACTTAGTTTGCTGTCGCATTTTACACTATTAAGTATCTTTAATATTAACCTAACCTGTAACCTAATTAATCTTTAGATTATACTTTTATAACTAAGGTATTCCTAATATCGCCTTATCCTGTCCTAATAGTAGGATATTAAAAAACATTCTAACTGGTCTTCCTTTAATAGTTAACTAAATAGGTCCTATTTTAAGATTAATAATGCCTCCTTTATAGGCTATCTGATCTCCTAAAATTGTTATAAGTGGATATAGGTGTTCCTTTTATCTATATAGTAACCCTATCCTTTCTACTACTTTTAGTGATATGTGGTTTCTGGTTACTCTACTATCTACTAATACTTTAAACTGCTAATCTTGCTATTTAGCTTATAAATTTAGGTATTAACCTTAAATTTCTTTAAGGGTCTAAGGCTCTAATACTAGTTCCCTTTAGTCCTATATGCCTCCCCTTTTCCTAACCGTTGGCTGCTAGATCCTATCTATACTTAGTCCAACCTTAGCTAATACTTAGTTTATTTCTTTTCCTCTACGTACTATAGATAAGTGTTCTCTAGGCACTCCTACTACTATTATCTATCTAGGCATTCTTCCGTAAGGAATCTTCCTAGTTAAAGTATTAAGTCCCCTTAACCTTATACTTCTACTGGGTGCTATCTATGTATATACTTAGCGTTTCTGAACCACTTTTCCTCTGGTGCCTAATATATCCTTACTAGGTACTTCTAGTTCTTATCTTTTAGTGCTCTATATATATTGCATGTGTTATCCATACAAGCTATCTATAATAGTGTATAATACGCTATATATTTTAGGTTAACTCTTAGTTTATCTCTGTCCTTAAGTTTAAACCTATACCTAGTTAACCTAACCACTAGTATCTCTACTATGGGTACTAAGATTTATTGCTTACTTCTCTAGTCCCTAGATCCTTCTTCTAGGTTCCTTAATATTATAATTAACGCTCCTTTAATATAACTTATGCGTTTCTCCGTAATAGGTTAGTTTTGAATAACTTTTTTGTCTAGCTATATATAAAAATCTGCCTATTTATTATTGTATTATTACCTATACTACTTTCTGTATAACTGGTTTAGTATATATGGTTTATCTATTAGAAAGTACCTTATTATCGCTGCATTATAATATCCTTTGGTATGTCTTTCTTTAAACCTAGTTAGGATATCTAGATCCTCTTCTTGTTTTAATTTATCTAACCATTTTGCCCTAGGTATCCCTGCACTTGGCCTATTAGTAACTCTTTGTATGGGTGCTCTGTCCCTTATACGACCTAGCATTGCTAACCTTTTGTTTAGCTTTTGCTCTTGCTATGCGATAATTCTTATTCTAAACTTATCTATAGTTTCTTATTTTTTGTGTCTTGTAGCTAGATCTTCGTAGTTGTCTTGCTTTTTAATCCTAGTATTAACTATTTAATCTTTAGGCTGAATACTGCGTTTACCTAGGATTGCTAACGTTTTTATTCGTTCCCTAAACTTATAGTTTTTAAACTTGCGTCCTATACTTATTTGTTTGTTATTAAACTAAGTCGCTGCCCTTTCCTATTGGTTTTTATCCGTTATAGGTCCTTAGGTATGTCTTATCTTGTTTTAAGAATCTTAAGCTTCTCTTATCTCTTCTTAAGAATCTTAAGCTTCTCTTATCTCTTCTTAAGAATCTTAAGCTTCTCTTATCTCTTCTTAAGAATCTTAAGCTTCTTTTATCTCTTCTTAAGAATCTTAAGCCTGTGGCCTTTTACCTTTATTAAGTGATAAGCTAGCACTAGTAGTTATCTACTTACTTAGTTTCTTCTAAACGTTGCTCCTATTATCTCGCGAAGCGATGGAAATTATATTTAATAGTATTATAACATTTGTTACTAAACCCTATTTTATAATAGTCTTAGTTTCTGCTTCTATTTTAACTTCTCTAAGGTCTGTACGCTTCTAGTAAGCTGCCTTTATTGCCTTATTATTGGTAAATACTTCGCCTATATTAAATTTATTGTCTTTAATGTCCGATTTATAAGCTGGTTTATTAGTTCCTTTAAATTTAGGTAATAATAGCTTCTATAGCTAATAGCTTACGCCATACTTAGCGTCCTTATAAATTTGGCATGCGTTGTTATAATAATACGCAAAACTGTTAATTAAACACTCTTTTATTCCTTATAGTGCACCATTATCCCTCTATATGTATGTGCTGTCTGCTAGCCTAGTTCCCTTTACCGCGTAGTTACTTTAACCACCTCTATAGTCTCTAGCGAAATAACCTTATTTTCTATAATTTATATAAGCCCTGTTTTTAAACTATTTTTTTTGCTATGGAGTCCGCCTAAACATCTTTTGCTGCTAAGATCCCTGGTTTAGCCTCTACTCTTAGGTCCTTTAATTACTTAATCCTTAACCTTTAGGTTTCCATAGTTTCTTTTCCCACCTTTAGGTTTCTTTAATACCGCTTAGGTCCATTAGCTCTGCGCCATTCTATAGTTTTTAACTCTATATCTATTGTTGCGTACTCTGCGCCTTATATAACTATAGAACTCTATCTTGCCCTCTCTTAGCTTATTCCCTTTAATAGATTCTATTATTAATCTTTATTAACTGGTCTATTAACTCCCTTAGAGTATCCGCATCTTCTATTAGAATAATTATGTCCTAGACTTTAGCCTTAAGTCCTTATTTATACTGTGCTATAAGCGCCCTATTATTCCACTTAACCTATATAGCTAGTATTTAAAACTGCGTTATATACTTAATTACTAAAGTGCGTTGTACTAAGTTCTAAAGCTTTTATTCCGCTGTAGTTATGGCCTCCGGGTCTCTAAATATCTATATTAGTTATTCTGCGAACCCGTTTTAACTGGTAAATATATACCGTACATCCTAGTTAGTAGTTGTTATGCCATTAGCCTATATTTCCGTGAGATACGGTTTAAACCACTTAAGTACCCTTTCTGTTAGGAATAATCCTGTATAGGCTACTTAATCTAATAATATTACTAACTTCACTCCTTCCTATATTACCTTAAAGTGCATCTACGTAAGAAACCCCTTAAGCTTTAACTTCTCTCCTAAGAACTGTTTAATTAAAGGTAGTTTAATTTTCGCTACTCTAATTCTATTGATGCGTTCTTTAAGTATCCTATTATTATCTTATAAGTAATTAACCATTTCCTATAACTAACCTCGCGTAACTACTTAAGAATCTATATCTGCTATACTAGTGTCTCCTAGTCCTGAGGTTGTGGCTGTCACTAACGCCGTCGTAACTAGTGCTCTGGGTGGTATATTATTCGATCTTATTTAATACTATAACCTTAGTAGTAAATGTATAACGGAACCTTATAGTAGGAACTATAGTGGGTCCTATTATTGGGCTAGGTATATAGGTAAGAACAAATTAACAATATAATAATAACTAGTAGAGTGGTTGCCTAATAGATTAACTCTAATTGTATTCTAAGATTTACTATAAGGAGAGAACTATCTACGGTAGGGACTAAGGTCCTTTAAATACACAACCATACTCCTAAGAAATCCTCTCTTGTACGTAAGGTACGTGTTATATGTATTATACGCAGGCGTACACTGCGTATACTCCGTACACTACGTATAATATTATATGACTCGCTTACCGTTCCTCGTTATATGGTTCTACTAGATCTATCCTAGACCGTGCCTGTATTAACTAACTAGCTTCCTACGACTATTCCCCAAGTAGTTGTAACATCGTACTTAAAGCGTCTATAATAATCCCTAGTTTAGCCTCTACTCCTTAGTCCTATAATTACTTAATCCTTAACCTTTAGGTTTTTATAGTTTCTTATTCTATTTTCTAAATTCTTTAGTACCGCTTAAGTCTATATAACAGGACTAGCCTAGTTATAGTAGGAATGTCTTGGTAAAACACTTGACAGACAACTATATAAAACTGTTTATAACTATTTGCAACTGTTTATAACTATCTGCAACTATCTATAACTGTCTACAATTGTCCGTAATTGTCTACTATAATCTACTATTTTTTACTAAATTCCGCTAACTTAATTAAATTCCACTAAATTCTATTAATATAATGGAATTTAGTTAAAACTTATTAAAATCCGTATGGGCTTATGCTTATATATTTGCTGCTAAGACCCTAAATATTTAATTATAAGTTTCCTATATTTCTTTCTCTTTTTTATATAATATCTTATACTTTATAAGAGCTATATACCCATAGATTTAAATAGAATATATATTATTCCTTTAAATCTTCCCTAAAGCCTCTTTACACCCTTATATTATATTATATTAAAATAATTACTATTAAAATAGTAAACAAGCCTAAATCCCTTTTAATAACTATAAGTGTTATAACCCTAGTTAGGGAATAGTTAACTATAATATAATAAGCCTTTATAAATACCTTAGCTTAATAGCGGGCTGTACTAAAAGCCTAGTATTAGTAATTAATAGAAGCACTCTATAAAGAACTCTATAATATTAAGGCATTTATATTATAAACCCTAATAGCAACACCTATAAATAAGATTAAAACAATAGTACCTAAACCTAATACGTTAAATGCAAACACTAAACTAGTAATAGTAGCTTAACCTATACCTATAGTAAACCTAGTACCTACTATAAAATCTAAAAAGCTCCCTAATCCTCTAATATTTAATAGAAACTAAAATAACCTATATTCCTTTATAACTAAGCTCCATCTTAAACTTTTAATAAACTATAATTAATACCCTACTAAGGCTAGTAAGGTTAGCTATGGAATATCTTATTTAAGTAAGGACGCTATATAAACCATAGATCCATTCTTCTATAATAGAACTTTTATTAATTTTAAACCCTTTATCTCTCTGCTAGAATAAATCTATAATAACGCTAGCCGTAAATATGTAGCTGTTACTAAACTTAAAAACCTATAATAATAGAACTAAGACTTTACTAGCTTTTTTTAAAAAAAATTTAGATCTTATTAGCAAGCTAAATTAAAATAAAGCTGCCAGAATTACTACTTTTTAATAAGCTATTTTAAATAAGATTAGAGCCTAGTTAATAGGTAAAGAACTACTAAAAGACCTATCCAAATTTGCTATAATATATTAATAAATTAATAAGGACCTTTAATATAATAAATAGACTTATTCTTTAAAGCTAACTATATTTTATATTTAAACCTTTATAAAACCTATATATACCCTAAAGCGCGATTTATCTCTAAAATTTAAAAGCCCTATACATAACCCTATAGACCTTAATACCACTTAATCCTATATACCCTTAGGAACCAATAAATAAAGAACTTAAGCTATAAATAGAAAATGCTTTAGATATAGTAAAAAAGGATATATTTAAAAGTATTACTAAACTTACCCTTTTAAAAAAGTCTGCTATAGTTCCTTCTAATCCTTAAGCTATACCTAATCCTTAAATTATACCCATTCTTTAAGTTATACTTATTCCTTAAATTATACCTAATCTATAAATTATACTTAGACACCATAAAGTATCTTACTTTTAGTTAACTTAAAAAACAAATTATTCTAAGGCTAGGTTATGTCTTAGGATAAAAAGTGGAAGAGTATAAGTGTTTAGGCTTTTTTAGTACTAATATATAACACAATTCCCTTAATATACTTAGTAAAATTTAAATACTTAAAAAATAAAAGGAAGTATAAATTCTTATAGATAGCGGAGCTACTAGTATAGGCTTTATTAATACAAACTATATAAAAACTTAACGCCTAAATTTAAAGAAACCTAATAAGCCTTAAGGCCTATAAGGATTTAATAGCAAACCTTTAATATATAGTAAAATAACGTACTATGCCCTAGTAAAAATGCGGATAGGTAAATACCTTAAATATATCTCCCTGTTTATAACACCCTTAAAGCAATATAAAGTTATACTTAGATATAGATAGCTAAAATAATATAACCCCTTAATTAGTTGGGTTAAAGAAATACTAAAGTTCTATCTAACTTACTGCTAAAGTTATTACTTAAAAAACCAATTACCCTATAAACATGCACACAACTATTTAAATTTAAAATAATATAAATTGCCCTTGCTATAAACCTTAAGCTAATATAATAAATCTATAACTACTAATTATAGTAAAGAATATAAAGATATTATATTAAAACCTCTTAAATTTTATATAATATAGGCCGCGCCTTTTATCTTATTAGCAAAAAGATAAGATTATAAAATCTTTACTATAACTATAGAAGATATTAAAAAAGTACTAGAGCTAAAATAGTATCCAAAACCTTAACCTTTTATACCTAAAAAGTACTATAACTGTCACGACCTTGCGCTACCCATACGTCGCTATGGGCTGGAGAGCTTATAAGACGTTTCCAACCAGCAGTCCCCCTAGTCGCGGGACACTGCTATCTTTTTGGAGGTTTGTATGGCCAGGTGGGTTGGAGCTTGGGCATAACAATAACCTAATTAATAAGTTTAAAAAACAATTTATAGACTAATTAGCCCTATACTAAAAGAAGTATAATTTTAAGATAGAACTTAAGCCTAGTATAATACTAAAGTTTAGTCTGCTATATGGTATATTATAAGAAGAACTGCTTATAATATAATAATACCTTAATAAGCATCTAGAAAAAGGATTTATTTATCCTAGTTAATCCCTATTTACCTTACCCATACTATTTATTAAAAAGCTAGAAAGAGGTTTAAGATTTTATATTAATTATTAAGCCCTAAATATAATTATAATTTAAAACTAATATCTAATTCCCCTAATTTAAGAGACGCTTAACTATTTAGTAAAGGTATAGTACTTTATAAAGCTTAATATAATTACTACCTTTAATAAAATCCGTATATATAAAGGAGATAAAAAGTATATAGCTTTTTATATATAATAGGGACTCTTTAAATACCTAGTAATGCCATTTAGCATAAAAAATAGTCCTAGTATATTTTAGTAATATATTAATAATACGCTTCGCGAATTCCTTAATATATTTATTACCGTGTATATTAATAATATCTTAATTTACTTATCCTTACTTTCTAAATATTAGAAATATATTAAAATAGTTTTTAAACGCTTATAAGATGTGGGCTTATAATGTAATATTAAAAATATAAGTTTTATGCGTTTAAGGTTATATACTTAGGCTTAATTATATCCCGTAATAGAATTAAAATAGACCCTAAGAAAGTTACTATAATTATAAACTAGAAAAGCCCTAGCAACATATAAGATATTTAAGGATTTTTAGAATTTATAAATTTCTATTATTAATTTATTAACTACTTTTTAGAAATTGCCTAGCTATTAGTAAACCTAATAAGGAAAAATTTAAAATTTAAATAAACCGCTAGATATAAATAAGCTTTTAATAATTTAAAATATTGCTTTATAACTACTCTAATTCTTACTTACTTTAATCCTAACCTTAAATATACTATTAAAACTAACTTATCTAATTATATACTAAGGAGAGTATTATTATAATATAATAAGAATGGCAAACTATATCTAGTAGCCTTTCTCTTCTAAAAACTTGCCCCTACTAAATTAAACTATAAGATATATAATAAGGAACTACTTATAATTATTAGATGCTTTAAACAATAGCGTCCTAAACTAGAAAGATTATTATTTTTAATATATATTAATAGACTATAAGAACCTGTAATACTTTATAACTATAAAATAATTAATATAGCGCTAAATTTGTTAGGCCGAATACCTCTGTATAATTACAGCACCTATCGTACCAACCGCGTGCCTACGCGTTCGGTACGCCAGGTACGCGTTTACGCGTTCGGTGCACCAACCACTCGCTTACGCGTCTGGTGCACTTATGAAGC
>Ga0307507_10007600_pt1 | contig 15597 bp, 15 predicted proteins | sample 7_EM_MG_FD_207223 | JGI IMG/M metagenome (GOLD analysis project Ga0307507, IMG submission 207223) | Populus trichocarpa ectomycorrhiza microbial communities from riparian zone in the Pacific Northwest, United States - 7_EM | ecosystem: Host-associated > Plants > Roots > Unclassified | place... | reverse complement strand
TTCTGTTGGATGTCTAAATTAAAGCCATCCGCAGCTAAGGATAAAAATGAAATCAACTGGACTAGCCGGTGTGTAGTTCCACATGGTCTTCCGAGTTGATCTAATTTTGATCTCCTTTCCAGATCTGGATTCTGCAAAGTCAAAGACAAGGGCCGTACGCTGCAACCGGATAATCCACTTGCAGTTGTAACGGTAATACAGCTCCCACCATCATCAGAGTATCCACTCAATAATCCAAATTACCAGCCAGGAACAGCGACCATCTTGAAAACTACAGAAGACGGTGGCGAAGAGTTTTCTGAGCAAATGGAAGTACCATCCGATGAAATGCGAGCTGTGTGCAATTTGACGGGCTCCGGACAGCGATTGGCCTTGTGTAAGTCGATTCCCCTGGCTAAATAAAGCTTCAGTGGTAAGTAAAGAAAAAGGCTCGATTGAGGAATCGGACGAATTCTCTCCCGTGGTAGATCTTGCCGTCGGGTCCGTGGTTATTTGTTGTGGTTAACTTTAATGACTCACCGTCTGTGTAGAGAATTCTTTGCCTGCGGGCCCCCCGTAATGCTTCAAGCATTTGTCGTCCTTCGTTCGAAATACCAGGGTCAGTTTACATATACAACACACCCACTGATCTCAGCTTAATGCACCTATCCATTTATTTTCAACCAAAATGTAGAGCGGCAACCAATCGATACTTCCACGCTCCTTCGGCCGCTTTTCCTCAGTGCTGGGACTTCTGCGCCCGAGCCCATCGATATTAGCAAATTAAAAAAGCCGGTAGGAGGGATTGTCGCTTCGACCCGTTCACTGATGAGTTTGCTTAATGCAGGTCACATTCTTCCGTCTTTATTCTCATACATCTGGTAAAATAATGTTGGAAAAGGACAACTGATGTACAACACCAAGTAATCCATCCCACTAACTCAGCGCTATTCGTTTTCGAAACTTGTAACGTTAGTTCGATTGCTGATGAATGAAAGGATAGATGTCCAGCATGTGACCCCATCATGACCTACTTACTTCTGTGTCGTCGATTCTCAAGTCTGGATATTTCTTTCTGATACCCGGGTCATCGTGTCGCCAGATACCTGCCGAGCCGAACCCAACATCTGCTCATCGCTCCTCCACCCCGCCAGCTCGAAAGTCATTTCAAATGACTTTCTGGGACATGTCTTTCCTCAGCCACGTGCATCCCATCAGCAACCCATTAATGAATTTGGTGAGCTCCCCATCGCAACATCCGAGCCCAAGCGTTTCGCAGAATTCATGTCAAAAGGTACAAAAACGGCACCGACAGCCAGGTGACAACGCCAATTGTTCAATGGTCACTACGTAGAATGAGCCAAACATGTCGCTTTAAGAGAGAAAATTCTTCGTAAGTTCGTAAGTACATAAACAATCGTGAGTTGCATCTTGTCTGCTGACGTGGGTAAACAGAAAATTGCGTCGTGCAATGTCTTTGGTCAGAAGTCACTAGTCATCCCCACCTTCATCCTTGCTGCCCCTGACATAATCCAGCACAAATTTATCATCGCGACGCCGAATGCGCCATTCTGTGATCTGTCAAACGAAAGATAAGTTGCGCAGTTTATCTCGATAGATAATACAATCCCGCACAGGTTTGAGGTTGTTGAGCGCAATACCCTTTTTCGTAAGCATATCTCCCTTCACGTCTGCAACAAGTTTCTCCCCATATTGCCCATCTATTCACTTGGCTATAAGCATGCTTCTGACTCAAATTATTCGTAGGGCAAACCTTCATATCCATGCGTAACAAAGGCATGCAAATACAAATTCGTCTCAGCCTGATAACTCTGATTTTGACTGCGCAAAACGGTTTAGCAAAAAAAGCTATTCTCCCCTCCCTGGCGGAGACTCACCCAATATTTTTGATGAGAAGGAACGGCTTGAAAACGACGTCTCGAAGATACCTTTTTTCGTAAGTGCCTGGTCACAACTGATTTAAGCAGCACGACTAGTAATAAAAGCAGGTAGCCTTACCAAGGGCAACACTGACCGCCTGCTCGTGATCGTTCCTCACAACTAGGTGATCGTTCTCAAAATTTGACCACTCTTCGCCAGTCCATTTAGTCTGAAAGGATCAGATGTAAGTTTTGCGGGCAGGGAATGACAAAAGGAATATTCAACAGACAGGGGCTGGCGCTGCGTCTGGGCTCTTGATGGCCTTGCCAGTATCTTCCACTGTTCCAAATCCTAGTCTGGTCTGCCCGCCGCTGGCAAGAGGGATGAGAGATGAGATGAGGATGCAAGAAAGGTTTCAAAACAAAGATACGCACACGCAAGGGCAAAAAGCGGTGAAATCCCTTCCTGGAAATTGGCTCTTCAGCAAGACAAGATAACGAATTTATCACAACTCACGAGAATGGCCTATTTTGATGACCTGGAATAGATCGGTATGGTTCATTAGCACAGATTGATCATCGTAACATACCTGCCATGTAAGGAGTGTCTCCCTTGGTGGCTTCTCCCTCGCATCATCTTCTGAGTCCTTGATGTTCTTGTGCGTTGAAAGGAACAGAGTTATCTGCAATCCTTCCATCAGTACGATGACTACTTCTTGATATATATATAAAATACCTCAACGGGGCCAACATCTTTGTCCTTTGTGAAGACAAGGCTGCGTCGGCTAAAAAGTAACCATCCAAAGAGAGCAAAAGCCTAAAAAAAAAAACAATCGGATTTAAGGTAAATTTTAATGCGCAGGAGACGACGAACGAGAGAATTGAAAAAATAGGACAGATTATGGGCGTGTAAGAATCCGAGTATGAGCCCGATTGCAGCAGCACCGCCACCTGCCGCACCGCCTGCGATGGCCCTGATGTTTTTCTTCTTTGGCTTGTTTTTGACGGTAGTATACCTTGACGTTTAACCAAGTCTGAATAAAAATGACATTAAATTCTCGTACAAAGCCAACGTACCACATCTCAGCCAGGGCTAAAACTTGCTGACCAGACGAGACCTTCGTAGACGTTACGACGACGGTGTGTTCTGTATTGGTAAGGTTTGACTTTGCCCACAGGATGTCGTCGCAAAAGTTTCCTGAAGCCGGACCGCTTGTAGCAGGTATCTGGGACCCATCCACCGTTGCACGTCCATTCGAACGATCCAAGACTGTAACGTTTCCCGCTATATATATAGCGGTTCCTATGGAGAGGTGGCCAGAGGTCGCATTTTGAAAAAAAAAAAAGTCAAAGGTAACACGCACCAGTAAATTTAAACGTCACAGAGTCGCCAATCTGTTGGGTGTAGAAATATGCACATGTCCCACTGCCAACGTTAGAAATCAACTTGTTAACATTGTTGTCCGTCCAACCACTTCCGGACCGTCTAAATGAAAGGAAAAATCAGAATTGCGGCAGAGTGGAAAGACATTTCTCCAACGTTATCTTGGTCGTGTCCGACAGATTAATGGATGTATTATTTACCAAGTTTTGTGCGTAGGTGACGAGAGGTAGGAAGAGCAGAAGCAGTTGACAGAGCGGCATGATCATGATTGAAATCAGGAGTTTGCCAATGGTCCTTCAGAGGTGAGGGATAGAATATCCTGGGGCGCGCATTTTATATGATTCGAACTGAATTTGAAGCGGATCGATGGCTTAAGGCCGGGGAACCGAATGAGTTGTGACCACCAGTTCCATGTAACCTGCCAACATTGAATACCTTGACTAGACTTGCTGTTGACAGCCATTGATTTCTGGCGTGCGGAATGCATGTAGAACACCTGTAGAGTCTCTGCGTGCTGTTGATTGTCGATCGAATTCTGAACGTGAGTATGACGCCTTGGGGTTCCATGACACGTCGCAAAAGTGAGTTTTCAAGTTGAGAAAACCGTGGAAACTGAAATGCCCCATTACTGGTGCTCAATCAAGCTAAACAAGGAACGGCATTGAATATGTAAAAGCGCCCAAAATCTGTGTAAAACCTCAAAAGGTCTACTGCGGTTTTATCTGATGAACAATTAATGCCCGGTATGTATTAGCTTGATGAAGATGTTGGCTTGACAGCTACCTTCATATCCGTTTTGAAAATAAAACGCTCAGCGCTTTTGTTGAGTTACGGAGTCAGACAAATTGGCAGCCTAAGTTCAACCATGTTCAACTCACTTTCAAGAGGACTTGAAAGACAGGACTCACAGGAAACAGAAGGGCCATTCCTTGTCAAATTTACAAGGTGTGTAGGTGAGGGAATGATTCACAGCAGACGGTGGAGAGGGAATGAGGGGTTCAAATGCATCACCGTCGGATGTTGCTCGGGTCCAAATTTGGTTAGTTTTGTTTGCACGTGCTCCAAGAGTCCAAAAGCACTGAGCGTTATGTTTTCAAAACGGGTCTATCGATATGGAGATAGCCAGAAGGGGTGCAATGACGACTGAGTGCACATGCCACCTGCAGCCTATGTAGTGCATATTGTCTAATAGGGCAACCTTACAGCTAATTAATTATCGATAGACCCACTTTGTATTTGCAACTCTTAGCGTTTTTATTTACTTGTGGAGCGGGTACAAAATTACTACAAATAAAACTAGCGGGATTTGGAGGGCATCCTTGATCACATTGATCGTTCAAGCTGAGATTCTGTTCTATACTTAGCCAGTTCCACCTAAATCTGGCTAGTTTGTGTTTGTACCCGCTCCACAAGTAAATAGAAATAGCTAAGAGCTGCAAACGCAAAGTGGGTCTATCGATAATTAATTAGCTGTAAGGATATCATTTCCTGGCAGAATATCCCACCTTGGCAAATGAAATTGGCGCCACATACCCGCCATATGTGTCTTTGTGAGAGTAGTATTTCCTCCAGCATTTCTAGACTTTGGTTTACTCTTCTACAGCCTGGGGCTTGAATGAACATTTCATCTCATGAGTTCGACCCCTCTGACGGTTTTTCAGATCTCAAGCGTCTTGTAAAAATTGACATGTTCAATGATGGACAAGCGCTTGCATTGAACGTCTATACGATCATCCCTGCAGTAGGCGTCTATCCATCAGTCAATGTTAATCAGGACCCCGAAACCCTGCGCCCGCAATATATGCAACCCACCACAAATTGGGTGTCACCCAAAACCATTTATGTTGTACAAGCGGATTCGGAATGTATCCCCGACTCTGGAACAGAGGAGGATAAATAAGGTACACAAAAGATAAGATAAGGTGGCATCCTCGCGTAATGAACGTGTGACTCCATGACATCCCAACTCTCTTCTATCCCAGTCCGTGTGGTTGATTCTCAAGTCCGTTTCTGTTAAAGATGTTTCTTTCTGATACCCGAGTCATCATGTTGTCAGATAGATGGCGAGCCGAACCCAACATCTGCTCATCTCTCCTCCACCCTCCAGCTCTCAAGATCTTGATATTCATCACCCACTAGCCTCTCTGCTCAACGGAACTGAGTTTCTGGGACATGTCTTTCCTTAGCCACGGTCATCGCATCAATGAATTCAGTGAGCTCCTCATCGTAATATCCGAGCCCAATCGGTCGCAGAATTCATTTCAAAAACATCAGGAAAAACGGGATTTGGAAATCCATATCGATTTCCTGCCAATTTCCAAAAAATAGGAAATTTCAAGAAATCATGGAAATACCCAGGAAATTGCTGGTGACAACTACAAATTTCTTGGAAGTCTTCGAAATTGTTCATCTTTTTTCTTGATTTTCCAATATACAATTTCTGTTTGTTTCATTTCATTGTGCTACCTAGAAGTATGCATGTACATGCCTCAAATGCCATGCTGGATGTAAAAGAACAGCAACAGGCAATTGAACAAATTCAAGTTGGTGCACAAACAAAATCAAGTTGGCTTGTTTGTGCAGCAGGAAAAATGTGAATAAAATAAGTATATAATAAAATCTTGTTTTGATTTAAAGCACCAGAGAAAACTTGAAAGAACTTGAAATTTATTCTCCAAATTGTCTAGTATTTATCAACTGCTTTTTATCAGAATATAATTGTAAACTGTTTTGCTTAGATCATGTAAGGAAAAAGGGAAGATATAAATAATATATCTAGTAGCAAGGCACAAGAAAAAAGGTAGAAATATTAGAGAATATTTTTAAAATATATGACCTGGATAAATTGCCTAGTGGGTTTCCATTTGATTGCTGACTTGTAAGGTGAAGATAATCAGATCTTAGGCACTGATCAAAATGTGGTCAGAATGTGATGGAATTGAGTCATGTCATGCCCCAATGATTTCCAGAAACAATACTAGTGTGCACATGGGAGATCCCTATGATTTCCAGGACTTTAGGAGTCTTCAGTGACTGTTTCCTTATTATTTTCTCCATGGCCATCATGATTGGGATACATGTACATAAGTCAGAGGTTGTAGCCACACAATAGCCACATGTACACATTGTCAAATATTGTGTAAGAACAATGCTTGAAGTTTAGACTTCTGACTTCACTCATTGCCCTCTGGCTTCACTACCACTACTCACCCCCTTCTTCCTTACACCTATTGGCTTTGCCAAAGGTGTACTCTCTTCCCACCTTCCCCTCACTCCTTGTTCATATGGCCCTCTGGATTTTCCATGGGCTCATGCACAGATCAAGTTCACTATCACCCAGCACCAATTCCTCCCTGGGGAAGACACCAGCTGCCAGTGTGGAGAACCACTCCAAACCTGCAAGCACATCATCAGGGGCTGCACCCAATATGCAAACCTGTGTGAGACATTGCAGAAGGACAATTGAGAGCTGCCACTCCTGGAACTACTTGGCACACCAAATGGCATAGCAGTGCCAACAGAATTCATCAAGAAGACAGGCACATTTACATTCTCCAGGGAGAAATGCAAGCCAAAAGCAATGCCTTCATTCTTCGATGAGCTGGAACCACTGGACATAGACTCTGAGGATGAAGGAGACTTGGATTCAGACTAGAAGACAAAACCTATCACACTTGCAGACCACTCACTGCAGCCACAGTGATGACACAGCCCAACTATTCCAGCATTCATTTCTTTCCTAGCACCCCCATGCACATGTCACTGCCTGTTCTTCTGGGCACATGCCCATTCCTTCCATATCTCCTGTTCTATGCAGCTGTACAACACACAGGCACACTCAGATTGAGATAGAGTTGATATATTTTACACTTAAGGGTGACCTTCTGTCATCTGTGTGTCTTAATACTGCATCTTAATCTCTAGAATCCAAAAAAAAAGTACAAGCTTCTGAGTAGGTTCACACAACCATTGCATGAGACAGACAAATAGAAGGCTTCAAAAGTACTAGTGTTGGTATACTTGGACAGGCAGGACGTTAAGAAGGGTGAACCTAACACCAGTACAGAATCTTCGTTTGAGATCAACACAACCATGTTTCTTTTGTGCAGTTATTATGTTGTAAAATAGTAACTTCACCAGGCATAACAATGCCAACCCTGCCACACATACCTTTGTTGCTTCTCCCAACATTGTCACCACCATGTCTTTCACTGGACATGCCTCTTTCAACCTAACTGACTCTCTTATCAGATCTGACAGCAAGCCATTCAAGTTCTCTGACCCCACTGGTCAGGAGCTCTCTCCCTGTGGATATGACACTGGAGAAGATATCTTCCAACCCCCTCATGTTAATTGTGCCAGGGTCAGTGTTGCTGTTGACCTTAAGAGTGACTGTCTTCAACTTGTCAAACCCTTCCTCCCTTGGGATGGCAAGACCTCCACTGACCTCCCTATTCTGATCAAGGTTAGTGATCACATTTCCACTGGTGGGTAGATTGACCCTCAATACCACTCCCTCTTTGGTACCCAACTGCCTTGCACTCTTTCCCATTTGACAGTACTGCACTGTTATCCCTCCATTGGCATTGTTGCCTTATACCACAGCGAGTCTGCCACATGCAAAGGCCATTTAGTCCACCTGTGTGTGTCACTGCCTTAACAGCCACACTTCCTCTCTTCTGAGCACAAGTATTGGTCCACCTTCCATAACCTTTTTCAGCTCAATTTCATGTAGACTATCTGGTGCAGGTGCTGGAGTCACTGAGGAGTTTACAGCTACTTGGAGCAGGTGCCAGTGGCATCACAATGGATGCAAAGGGCCAGCATGGAGGCAAGGGGCATGCAGCTGCCTCTGAGACTCTTCATGTTGTAACCTTGAAAGTGTGTTGGAACAGTCTGAGGTGCTTCCCCAGTGTATAGCTGACTGGGTAGATGGTGGTATTGCAGTGTGTATCTACAACATGTGATGCATGTATCTACTGTGCATGTGACCATGCTCTGGGGTAGGGATCCCCTATTCCATCTGCCCCCCTCCCTTATGGAGGCATCCTCACCTCCAGCTGCTGAAAAAGAAAAGAATCTAAGAGGACTAAAAAAAAGTGTAAAGTAGTGAAGCAATAAAAGAAAATGAGGTGATGAGAAAAGTGAGAACATGAGGATCACTGATGAATCTAACCAAGTGCTTTCAGAGCTTGACTCAAATCCAAGAGACATGGATCAGATTCCTAATTGAGGACCACCGGAATCTTCAACAGGGTTGATGATAATGGTGGTGCAGTGGGGTTCAAGACCTGAATGAAGCATCAATGAGGAATAGATTGTGAGAATGGTGGAGTGGGCCTAGAAATGTTGTGATTCTCCAGAGGTAAACAATGACATTGGTTCTAACATGCTAAAGAGCTGCATGGGTTTGGGTTGGTGGTGTGGAGGGCTGAAAGATCACAGTGAGGTTGATTTTTGGGAAATATGGGGATGATGGGTATGGAGGCAGCATCATCAGACCAATCAAAGGCTGGGAGGTCTAAGGTAGGGGCAGTGCCAGGAGTGGGAGCTAAATCTGTGAGTTGGGCTTGAGCTTCAGCATTGACAAGAAGAGGTGGTGGACTGGTTTGGGATGAGGAAATGTGATGTGAGGAGAAACCTGAATAGCAGCTTCAACAGAAAGTGGTTGAGCCTTGATGAAATCCACTTGAACCATGGCATCAAGCTTGGTGGTGCAGGTATGTCCATCAGGGAGTCCTACATCACAGGAGAGGCATGTTGGTGGCTTGTTGAAGCACCATTGTCTGTGACCCTCAGCCTCCCATTCTTCCCTCTCGGCCAGTATCCCCATGATCTGCCCTTGATCTGCTCCCTCATGAAATGCCTGCTTCAATCCTTATCCTTGAAAAGCTCTGTCCCCCTCTTAAATCCTTCCTTCAACCCTTCCCAAAATGCATGCTTCCAAACAAGTCCCAACGGCAAGTCTGGTAATGGTGTGGTGAGGGTGATGAGCTTTGCAACACTCTCTTCTGTTACTGGTGGTGGTGATGATGATGCAGCTGTTGTTGTTGATGCAGATGCTGGCACTGGCAGTGATACTGTGGGTGGTGCCTGGCTCACAGGCTTCTTTTTCAATGTGGTCTTCTTTTCCAGCATGGTGATGTATGGCGGATGGCAGTGATATCACAAGGCACGGCATATGGGCAACAGACATGGAAGTGAAGGTGGCAAGATGGTAGGATGTATGGTGTAGGACATAGGATGAGTGTGGTGTGATGAAGAGACACAGATGTGTGATGTGGCAGCAGAAAGTGGAAAGTAGTCAGAGTAAAGCCAAGATAGACAGCAGAAAGTGAGAGGCTGGTGTGTTAAAGCACAAAGCACACCCCCATCACCAGGTGGAACAGTCTGAGGTGCTTTCCCAGCATATAGCTGACTGGGTAGATGGTGGTATTGCAGTGTGTATCTATGACATATGATGCATGTATCTACTGTGCACATGACCACACTCTTGGGTAGGGATCCCCTATTCCAGTGTTAAAACGGATATACTGAGGCATTGCAGTATGTTAACTCACTAAGTCATGCCTTGTAAAGTACTCATGGTATCATAAAGTCATGAAGTCATATATGTTATTGCAGTTAAGTGTTGTAATTTCAAACATATAGTGTCATATTGTGGTACATTAAATCATCAAGTCATGTCTCGTAAAATACTCATGAGGTCATGAAGTCATTAAATTGTATCAAGTGTTGAAGTTTCCAGAAATCTTGTTGAAACATTGCAAGTCATAAGTTGTCAAAGTCATAATGTATGGAACTGTGAAGTCACAAAAATCCAGAAGTCTTACACCTTCAGTCATGGACATCAATGTGATTATTGAATGTATTCTGACTGGTGGCTACCACTTTTATTGTAATACTAAGGCATATGCCTGGAGGTTCATCTCTTATAACACTGGGATATTTATGAAAGGCATTTCATTTCAATTGCTTGTGTCTCTGATTCATTTAAATGCTGGGCCACTCATAAGTTGTAGGAGAATATCAAAGGTGCATTTCATAAAGGAACCCACTGATTACATTGGCAATTTCATTCTGATTTCATACTACTTTCATTTTCTTATCTATCAATTTCATTGTAGTTTTTCATATGGTACCTTGAGCAATCTCATTCAAATTTTCATACTTACCTCCACTCCTTTCATTGAGATTTTTTATTAATATTCCAGTCCATTTCATTGAGATTTTCATAACTAATCCCATGCACTTTCAATAGTTTTTTTATTAGGGTATTTCATTACACCCTCTGGCCCTTTCATTACAATTTTTTAGAAGTTTCATTAGAGTATTTCATTATGACCTCTGGTTCTTTCATTAAATTTTTCATTAGGATTTTTCATTAGGCTCTTTGGCTCTTTCATTACCATTTTCATTAGAATATTTCATTAGGCCCTGGCACTTTATTACCATTTTCTAGGTTTTTTCATTCAGATATTTCATTGCACTTTTCATTGGATGCCTGGGACTTTCAATAGATATTTCATTCTTACCTCCAGGAGATTTTTTATTGTGCTTTTCATATGGATACCTGATGCTTTCAATAGACCTTTCATTCTTAGCCCCTGGGATATTTCATTGTGGCTTTCATTGGATGCCTGGTGCTTTCAATAAATATTTCATTGTGCTTTCATATGGATGCCTGATGCTTTCAATAAATCTTTCATTCCTGGCCTCTGGGATATTTCATTGTGGCTTTCATTGGATGCCTGGTGCTTTCAATGAATATTTCATTCTTATCCCCAGGATATTTCATTGTGCTTTCATATGGATGTCTGATGCTTTCCATAAATCTTTCATTCTTAGCCTCTAGGATATTTCATTGTGGCTTTCATTGGATGCCTGGTGCTTTCAATAAATGTTTTATTCATATTCCTAGGATATTTCATTGTGCTTTTCATATGGACACCTAGCACTTTCAATAAATATCTAAAGCAGCCAGAAAATCAGAAAAAAAAATAGAAAAAAAAAGGAATAGTGTATAGGATGTCAAGTACTACTTTCAGGGTCCACTGTATATATCAAAAAAAGAAGAAATATTATTGGAGATGACCAAAAAGCAGAAGAAACCAGGGTAAGAATGATGATACATGTCAGGGTCCACCTTAATGGGTTGTTTGGAGGGTGATCACATGATCAATTACCAAAAATGGTAAAAAAAACAAGAGTTGTAGCCCTTCTCTGCAGCTTCCCAAATCAGTTGGAATTATGTTCTAAAGTGATCCTGTTGTGGAGGTATGGGGTAAAAGATTCTTCACAATGACCTGTTTTTGCATTTTTCTCAATGAAAACAAAACAAAACAACAAAATTTCAACACATTTATAAAGCTATAAGAGTCAGTCCAGTAACGAAAATACAGCTGTATTTTGATTTTGATGCATGTCCATATTATTCCCACATGTCCAAATCTAGTAGATCACAATAACCCAAGTAACGCACACCACAGATAACAATGAGTTTGCCACCTTGATCACCATGAGCACCACCCTGAGCTTCAATGACCACTACAACCACACACCCTTCAACGGCAAACTCAAACATGAGCATTGCCCTGCATCTTTCAGAAATGAGCAGCAACTTTGGCTAGTGTTTGAAAGTCCAGTCCAGTCCGGTCTTTTGGTGCCCAGTGCCTTAGACCGTAACCATAACTGGTCCTCCCAATTCGAGAAACTTCAAAAAACTGGACCGAACTGCAACAGACCAGTCTTTTGCGGTCTTTTGCAGTCTTTTGTGGTTACAAGACTGGTTTTAACTGGTTCTGGTCTTAACCGGTTTGCAACTGGTCTAGACCGGTCCTTGTAGGGGTCAGGGGGCCACAAAACATCAATATCCTACATATTTTACATGTCGAAACAACAATATCCTACGTATTTTACATGTAATGTATGAGGGGTCAGTGTACGTGACTTGGTAGTGATGTGTATGTATGTCCACAGGCGTGGGTTTTCGAAGGTATGGGTAGAGGGTGTACAAAGACTTTGTTCATGGGTGTGAGGGATGGGTGCTCCTCGTTTTTTGTGTGTGGTCATGCCTGTTTCTTGTTGTGGTGGGCGGTCATTGTTTGTGGGTGGTTGGAGTGGGCGATCCTCATCGCTGGTGGGCTTTCGAGGGTTATCACCATTGATCTGAGCATGGATGGAAGGGTGAGCTGGGGGGGATCAAAATGCAGACTCGTTCTGCCACATACCTTGCAGGTCTCCCTCTGCTCAGGTCTCCCCTTGTGGCCATTTGTCAACAGTGGGGGTGGTCCCTCGTGGCCATTCGTGGGCGCTTGTCAATCATGGTGGTGGGTCCTCGTGGCCAGTGGGCCATTGTCGCTGTTCATCGATGGTGGTGTTGGGCACCCATGGACATTCGTGGGCAGTCGTCACCATTCCTCGATCGTGGTGGTGGATCCTCATAGCCAATTGTTGATGGTCGTGGTGGGCACTCGTTGTGTTTCATGGGGGTTGCCAGAAGAGAGTGTGGTAGTGACATGTGACATTGTGTTCATCACCACACCCAATTGGGATGTGTCCAACAGTGTTGCATTCCTCTCATTTGTGACACTGTGTCGAGGATAATAAATAGAAATATTTAATGTAAGACCAGACTGCTTTTGAGGCTAAAAGACCAGTTAAAGACTGGTTAAAACCGGTCTTTGCTCAGTCTTCAACATTTCAAATTTGCAATGGACTGTAGACCAGACCGTTGTCTGTGGTCTTCACTGGCCTTTATCATTTGCGGTCCTGATCGGTTATGGTCCGGTCTGGTTACAGTCTTTTTCCGGTCGCATAACCAGACTTCCAAACACTAACTTTGGCAATGGCCACCACTGGCACATGTTTTCTTGCTTTTAATCTCAATGCTCAGCCTTTCCTTTTCTCCTTATCCACCATCTCATTCCACTTCCTTCTCCCTCACTGACCATGTCTGCTGTATGGACTTCACACAAGGAGATCACTCTGATTGATTTCTTGGTTGAGAATAAGACTGAGGCTGGTTACTATTAATTCTTGAACTCATTCTGCTCCTGTTAACTTCAGGGTTGTTTCCAGTAAAAAGGAGTAGAATAAAGTGTTGGGGAAATGCCTAGAATATTTACTAGGTATGCTGCTACTACTATCAGCTGTCTCTGCCTCCTGAGCTGTCAGGGGAGGCATAGATGAAGCAAAGATCAAGAGATGATGAGGCAATGAAGAATTGATGCAAGATAATCTTACTGTTGCCCAATTTGGACATGTGGGAATAATATGGACATGCATCAAAATCAGAATATGACCGTATTTTTGTTACCAGACTGACTCTAAGATGCTACAACTTTGTACTGTGGGAAAAATTTCCCAAAATGGAAGGTGCATGCCCTAAAATAGATATTGTCACTGACAGAGTACAAAAGATCACTAATTGACAACAAAAGACTATAAAAGTCGGACTTAGACTATAAATTTTACTAATACACTACAAAAGTTGGCATAGACCACAAAAGACTACAAAAGTCAGACATAGACTACAAAGTTTACTAATGGACTACAAAAGACTACAAAAGTTGGACATAGACTACAAAGTTTACTAATGGACTACAAAAGACTACAATAGTCGGACATAGACTACAAAGTTTACTGATAGACTACAAAAGACTACAAAAGTCAGACATACACTGCAAAGTTTACTGATTCCCTTGACTAGTATTGTTGACATCTATTTATTAGTCCCAAGGGGGTTTCGGCATTAGAATGCTGGACTGGGGGTTGGGTAGGTAGGTTGGCCACAGGCCGATTTTTTTTTTTTTGGAACCCTCTATAACATAGTCCCAAATTGGCTTTTGGAAGTGATTTACAGTATTCACACATGTAAAATATGATTCTATAGTACATTATCTTGGCTGTAATTGAAGTATATGATGCAAATATTATGTTTTATTATATCCGGCCAATTTCCGGCTTCAAATTTTCACAATCTAATCTCATCAAATCTTTGTCTAATCTCAAAACAGGTCTCAGTTTTGTATCAACATGGAACAAGGCATAACTGAAGAGGTACATTGGATAAACATTAACTATAATTACTAATGACATGGTTAGAGACCGGTTCTTGACACTGATGGGTATGCTGTGTGCCCGGATTGTAAAACTCGAATCCATTGTGGGACTGCGGGACTTGCCAATCTCGAGAAAAACCACTGTAGAATGAAGACTTGCTTAAAAGTGAAGGCAAAGCATCATAAGGAGGAGAAAGAAGCAAAACCTTACTTTTTTAGTACCACTTACAATGTGTTTCATTGGAGATACCCCCACGAAATTGGGTATGTGAAGCCTGTGAGGCATCTGGCAAGGGTAGAGGATCAAAATGATCAAGGAGATGATGTCATATTTCCATATATAGATATGTGCCTGATTACGTAGGTAGGTAGGTCAAGCCCAGAGGGCTTTACCAAAAAATTCGACCCCAGGTATTCCATTTTAATTCTTGGACCCCCTTGATTAGTCCCCTTGCTGGCCAAACATCATCCAAAGTAAGTTTGTCCCATCCATGCCATTCCGGGCAGATATTTGATGGGGACATGGCTGGGTTATGTAAGGAAATATTGCAGGGACCATATTCCATTTTTAATTTGAGGGATGTTATCCATAGGAGGGTGGGTGTTCACAGAGCAAGTCCATTATACTGCAGATAGGCGATGGATGGTCTCCACCATCACACGAATCGAACACTTTGTAGACCTCTTAACTCCTCTGATAGGCTGAACCTCTCAATGAACATTTTCTGGTTGGTAATGATATCCAGATGCATAACTATGTAGTACAAGTACAGTTGATGAGAGGTAACATCAAAACATGTGCAATAACTACAACTAAAACTAGGTTCAATTTGATAGGAGAGTGAGTTAGATAACCAGGTATAACGATAACAAGTGTCAAGGATCCACGACCAAACAGTGTGGACACAGATCTACACAACTAGACCAAACCAATGAAACCAATGGAGAGCCGACGTGCGAGTGTGGTGGGGTGGTGATGGGGTACAATTCTAAATCAGGGTCCGATGAACGCAAGAATGAAGATGGAATGGGGAGGATGCAGATGCGATAGAAGTTGGTGCCGAGTGGCACGGATAATGCGAATGGGTGGTGGATGCTGACGAGAAATTGGAATGCGCAGAGATGGTGTTACAAATAAATAAATGCGGAATCAATGTGAGTTTGATTCAAAATAGATTGAATTGTTGATGCTGAGGTATAATCATCCTGATTTTGCCTTTTGCCTCGCCCTTGCAAGTCTTCCAGTGGGGTTTGAGTGAAAACAGAGTAGTGGGATTCGCCGTGCAGGCCC
>Ga0307507_10007599_pt1 | contig 15599 bp, 9 predicted proteins | sample 7_EM_MG_FD_207223 | JGI IMG/M metagenome (GOLD analysis project Ga0307507, IMG submission 207223) | Populus trichocarpa ectomycorrhiza microbial communities from riparian zone in the Pacific Northwest, United States - 7_EM | ecosystem: Host-associated > Plants > Roots > Unclassified | place... | reverse complement strand
ATACTAGCCACCATTTCAATATAGACTGAGGTCCAGCCAATCACATTGCCTAAACTTGCAGATGGCTCGCTATGCGGTGCGCTCGCTATGGGGTGGAGCACGTTATGCCAGCTTTTTCTTTTCCTATTTGTCAGGTTTTTGAGTCCTTGCATGTCACTCTCAGACTCTCTACAGTAACGCAGCCCGATGACTTGAAAACCCTAACCCTTCACTGGCCTCTGTGAGTTCGGTCGGCACTTTCCACCATGTTCCTTGCGTTACCAGAGGAAATAAGTGATATTAAAGGACTTCCCGTACTATAGGAATCTAGATGCAATTTAGAAGGGGTCTTGGCAAAATTTTGCGCTAAAATCTGGAAACGCACTTCTTAGATTTCCAATCTGAAAAGAGTCTGAACCAGGGAGGTGGTTCTGATTTAGGATCTTAAGAAATTTGGAAATTGAGAGGCGATTGGATAAGAAATCCTCCAGACTATACTAAATGCGACACAGTAGTGTGAGAATAATATAAGTGTACGGTACAAATAAACAACTTGCCAAGTAGATAACCGAGCTGTTGGGCATAGGGAAACAAAAGAGGAAGAAATTTTTCAAGATGTCTATCCGGTAGTTCAATCAATACTGTGTTCATTTCGTTATCACTACTTATAAGCAATAATGCTCCTCTCCTATTACTTATTTTTCCCTTTTCCCCAGATTATTTTTTATCTTTACTCGATGGAAAAAATCTGGATATCTAGAAACCATGCCTTGCTACCGGAATGCACTTGTGTTCTAGCCAAGTTTCTAACTTTCAGATTTTTCCAGATTCCTACGAGACCTCCATTAGATTACCGAAAATTACCGTTCTTTCCTCCTACGACCCTCGTTCTCCAGCCTGCCTTGTTATCCAACCTTGCCAGACAATGCGAATTCCTACTACGGGAATCGAAGCATGGGGTGAAATAATCAGTGATATTTTACGATATGTTCCCCACAGGTGTGGATGCACTCTGGCGCCCAGAGCATAGGTTAGCTGTCGTCCAGGACCCTGGGCTTAAGATGCGGCACCAAACCTACTACTTTTAGCCACAAGCACGAGATAAGATGTTTCCCATAGCAGGCTGTGGTTTTTTTACTAATCAACCTCAAATACCCATCATTAACTGTACTGTGAATGTAAGTGTTAGGGGATGCCATGTCACACAAGCAGTAAAAAGCTTCATGTCGGAATCCAAGAAAATCTGGATCACAGACACTCTGTGTAGAAATAACTGTCTTCTAACTCCCCATATTGTAAAATGAAAGTGTCCTTATGAACCCCGATAACTACAAAGGGAAATGACTAATCATTGGACTATAACCTACAGTCGTTCGTGTTCTCTATTTTGTATGTTGAGTAATAAGATGTAAAGTTGAGAACTTTCTAGACCTTATTGCGAAAACAAACCAGACCACTTCTAAATCCCGCCCAGATCCCTACAGAAATCTCTTCAATAATTATTTTGTAAGTTCACCTAAAATAACTGCTCATTGTCTCGTTGTGGGTACTTGCCGATGCGCAAGGGTAGGGACCAATTAGCCGCAATAGCAGGGGCTCATAACTTCTTGACAGAGTTCGTACCTTATTGGAAGCTTATGACCATGGTATCTTTGCTGTAAAGCCTGGCACAAAACCACACCTGTTGGAAATGTTTCTCGGCATGCTAGAGTTTCTTTTGTTTAATGAAAGCACGGAGGTTAAGAAAAATGCTTCATTGATAAATGGATGGTTAAAGGAATGCGTAGAGGCTACAGAAATGATAGAAGGACAAGACTTGGGTGTTAGGATCAAAGGCTGGAGGAAAGAGGAAGTCTTTGTGATGCATTTCTTTGGTTCAGGGATAACGCAGGATGTTTCTTTTCTTTTGTTTCTTTGAGGGATAGACAAGGTAATGAGGAGCCATGTGTCGAAGGAAGTGGACACGGGTGGTGATCATTAGATGGGTTGCCCTTTCGGTACCGTATTTCCTCTTATTTTGAAAAATACCCTCCCCCAAAGACGAAAAATCACCCAAGGGGTAAAAAGTCTCCTAGATTTGACTCCCGCAACTCAAGTGCTCAACTTCCCAATTCAAACATTTGACCCAGCTCTCTCCACCCAACTCACTTCAATGGCGAATATTCAGGAAGAACAAGGGGCTCTAAATGGGCCGCAACCTAATTGGATACTTATTTCACAATGCCTCCAGAGCATTACGAATCAAACTGCTCTTATGCCAAATGTTCCTGCCTTCGGCAGAGACAATCTCATAGCAAATTTGAATCAACTCTCACAGGACGTGGGTGCCCTTCAGGCAGGACATACTGCCCTTCAGCAAAATTTAGCTCCCCTTGAGATCGCACAGGATACCCTTGAGAAAAACCAGGATTCCCTAAAAAAAAATCTGGCTAGTACCCTTCAGAACGTACAGAATACCCTTGAGGAAAGACTGGATGCCCTTGAGCAGCAGCAGAATGCACTTAAGGAAGGAAATGCTGTGCTTGGCCAAACACTAAATATACACCTAGCGCTCGAACGGAATCTCCGAACGGAGATTTCCTGCCGGTAAGTCTCCAGTATATTTTCCTCGTCCATGAAGCGATTAATGTGTAACCGGCCCTAGGGAAAAGAACAGTATCGCACGGGTGGTCAATAGTACAGCAACTCGCCATTTCACAGCCCTGGACCCATTTTATGACAAGAATGGGGAATTAGTTCCTAACTTTCCAGCAACCCTAGGAGCTGCAAGGCAACTTACAGGTAAGCGTCTAAGCTTTTATCATAGGAAGAGAAATTTAATCTGAACTATGTGGTGTAGAAGCCAATGCTATTGCCCTCCTTACGGCTTTGGGCTTGAGCCAAACTGAGGCGGAGCAAAATGGCAAGGCCGGCTTCGAAAAGTACATAGGGCTACTTCACGAGGGATAGGGTATTAGGAGACTCCGGCATTAATTAGTATAGTAAAGTTACTATCTTCGCACCAATGAATTAGCATATTTTATAATCCCCGAGCAGTGCCACTTATATAGTACCTTTTATTCCACAGGCTCCCCAAAGTACATTTATAGATGTTACATGGGGTGTATTACTTTCGTAAATTCTATCGATACCTTCAATAAATGTTTTATTGCTTATGTGACTCATAAGCGGTTCTTTTGTGCCCCTTGGCCCACCTCTTACCCAGTGTTTCCCACGGTTCAGTCCATCCGTCTTAGAAGTAGGACGGGATGGACGATAGGTCATAGCCACTCACTTTTTTTTTTTGTTTGGGGGGGGTGAACTGATGTCTTACGCTCGACAGCCGAAAGCTCAGATGGAGTGCAGCCCCGACATCCTGCACGCGGCAAACCCTATCAATCGTCTTTAAGCCCTCACGCCCCCATCCCCCGCGCCGTCCTTTATATCACGCGATTAAAACGTATAACTTAATACCTCTCGCGGTGGCGCACCACTTCATCTATCCATCGCTCGCAAACCCATTTGGTTGGGGTATCTCATATCAATGAGTGCTTCACCAGCCTATAAGGTTGGGGATATGGTTGCCAGCCCCGTAATGCTCAACCTCGAATCACGGAATGCACCCAAACCCGCCATTTATAGAGCGGCTTCAGACCAAACCCGAATATTCATCCGGAGCAGAAGGCATATCCACAAATTAGGCTCTGAGATTTCCCCCGGGCCATTCATTCGACGCGTTTCGTTAGATTTCGGAGACATTGATAGCTTAAATCATGAAACATCACTCGTCCCCTCACCACCAGATTGTCTAATAGGTGGTCAGCTATCAGTGAAGATATACTTACATTTGCTGGGAGAGCAGTATGATACCTGGCCTATTCCGACATATTTTCTTTAATCCCGGAAACCCAAGCTAAATTTTAATAGTCTCCGGAATATATTGCCAGTGCATAAAAAGGCGAAATGTCCTACCAGAGCTATGGCTTTAGTCGGAGGGCACTCACCATTGCACAAGGTGTCAATACGGTTCGCAAGTCCCTCTATGTCTATATCTCTAATGATCCCGAGGATAAATACTAGGGCATTAACCACCCTCTACCCTCACCCAGCAAAAAGTGGTTTGCCAAGCATTTTTCAATGCTCGGGATTCGAACTCGCGCTGGTTGCCGTTTCGGATCGACCGGGACCGTTCCTTAGCCATTAGACCATCGGAACTGGTCGAAAATAATCTCTCCCCTTCTAATGTTAAGCGTCATCTTCCGTAGACAGGAAATTTAAAACAGGATCCTCATAACAATATCAAGCTGCAACTCTTATATTACTATTGCATGATCCCAGCGTCAAATCTTGTTTACTTTTCCTCTTCTCCACTCATTTATTTTATCCCTTCTACAACAAACCCTCTAACATTGCATCGGCTCTACATATCTATTATTAGCACAACCCGTGGAAGCTATTTGAATGCACTTGGCCCATCGCTACCGCATTGCCATCCCACGGGTAGCCTCACTACCACTCCTTTCCATTTTAATCACTCCTAAATTGTGTGATTAAACCTCCAGCCCGTAGTCTACTAGGCCTCCCCCCATGACGCACAGCCAGAGGAACCCAAGAACATATAGCCGTGTTAATCTGACCCACATTCTGAAAGCCCCTGTTCAAGAATATGTTAACTACAGCAAAGACACTGCATCTGGAAGTCCATTCCTATGAGTATTATTGCTAACGGCACGATACAAGAAACGTGGCAAGGACATGTACAATATACCTGTATTTGTAAAAAAAAACATAGGCACAAGTCCAAGCCTGCGGGTGCTAATATGAAAGCGATATCCCGGAGCGATAAAGGGGATAAAAGCAATATCGAATTGACCTTTCGCTACCCCCCCACAGTCGGAGCTCTACAAGTAAAATTTACTCTGAATCCCAAGGAATATCTCCCGTTCCTATCCTCACACTCCTTCCCTCAGTCGTTTACCATTCCGTATGGGATTGCGAACCAGCGGATAATTCTACTATATAACCCTCAGTGTTGACGGCTCCGCTGTTATCACCAGTCTATCCCCAAGAATTCGAGGCCGAGGCTGTTGAAACTCGATAGACGGGTCACATGCAAAGTGCGGTTTTCCCATCTGTTTTTATCCCCCAGAACACGTTACTCACCGACCCACCTAGCCGGGCTAAATTAGGGCACCACCCAAAGACCCCCGAAAGCCACTTCAGGGTTAAGTTCCAATTCCAACCCGCAAGCCAGACTTTTTTTTTTGGAAAATTTCCTCTGCAAGAAGCACCTCACTTAAAATCTAAAGAGAAAGGCTGACCATCACAACCCAGTTACGCAAGGGCTTGCTTTGGCGAGAGTTGAATCTCCTTGGTAAGATTTGAGAATTGTAGGTAAGGGTAACAATATCAAGAGCTGCTATTCTTATAATACTACGAACCTGTCTTTATTAGAACGCACTCCCTATCCCTTCTAGTGCTCTATATCTCTATCCGTCCCCAGATAAACGTTAGGGCATAACCACCCTCTACCCTCATCCAGCAAAAAGTAGTTCGCCGAGCATTTTTCAATGCTCGACTACATCTACTCGTTCTCACCGGAGGGTTCGAACTCGAGTTGGTTGTCGTTTCGGGTCGATGCGGACCAGTTCCTTAGCCGTTAGACCATCGGAACTGGTCGATGGACACCTCTCCCCTTCGAATTTTAACTGGAATCTTCTTTAGACGGGAAATTTCAACAAAAAAGCCGATAACAATATTAGCTATCGCAAGTCTTATCCCGCATCTCCCCCGGCCAAAGTTGGATAGAAAAAATATCTTCCACAGCATGGTGTTAATGGCTCTTGTGGTTGACGGTATAATGCCTCTCTAGATGAGAAAGTATTCCTCGGAAGCTCAAAAGTTCCGCTCTTATGATACCTCTTATTTTTATTTTATTCCCCCCCATATGGCATTCTCAGGTAGAAAATAGAGTTATCAAGAGCCAGATTTGGTCCACCCAAGACAACCACTATTTTTGAAATCTCATCTTTGGCAAAAATGAGGTTTGGCCCCCCACAATTGCATTATCAAGTGCCCTCTACAGGACCCTTCGGCAGGCGGAGAAATGATGTGTGCCCTCGGAGGAGCTCTCTACTTGCGCATCGCAAAAGTTTCCGGAAATGTGGACTTTGGCTTGGCCCTAATTTAGCTGTGGTTGCCTCGTAAAAAGTGCCAAGCCTGGTCTCTTACATTTCCGGAAACTTCTGCAATAGGCAAGTATGATTGTGTACAGTACCGGTACCGTACTCGAGTACCGGTATTCGAATATGAACACGTTGTGGGGATGGCCTACGAGTAGAGTAGTACGAGTAGTCAAAACTTCAGCTCAAAGCCCCCTAGCCTTCGCCTGGATACCTAGTCTCTGGCTGCAGGGGAATGGACTAAGTTACTCAAACAGACTTACACGATATCAACGCCGGTGGTCAAAAAGAATACCACTCTTACACTTTCAAAAACCCATCTCATAGCCGAACATCTCAGGTCCAGAGAACGCCTCCAACAAGAGAATTTACTTGACTACTTTTAACCGAGCCTCATCCCCTCCTTCCGGTGCCTTCACTGACCGACCCTACTCGTAGATGGATGGATATTGTATACTCGAGTACTGTACCACTCATGTCTAGACCAACCGCCAGAGGTTACGGCCGTTTAACTTGGATTAGCACGAGTTGATGAAATGGATGGCGTACGGTATTTGATTGATGGGTTAGATAAGCTTAAAGTTGTCGTTGGGCCTGCGTTACACAACCAACGGCAGCCTATCTGAGAAAGGCTAGAGACTCGTACTGTACAAGTAGGTGTAGGATCAGGATCCCTGGGAAATTATGGGAGGCGGGGACCGCGGGGTACTGCATAGGTCGGGGAGGAGAGGGGATAGTGATGCCCTATGGGGAGGCTTTCGGTGGGAAAATACCGGTATGATACCGCATAAATTTTTCTTCTCCTTTTTTTTTTTTTTCACCACCGCCGACCCGGAAGGTTGAGAGGACTTCTCGGAGTCCATCGATATCCTACAAACCTTGGCCGAATCCATTCTTACAGCCAGCACCTAGGCCAAGTGGTGTGCGATATCGAGTGAGATTCCGAGTATAATAACAACCTAGCCCTTAACCCTTGAGGGGCACCCCCATTAGCCCTCTTGGGGCTCCCCTGGGCGGGGAAACCGTTGAACTAATCTTTCCCAATAAAAAAAATCCTCTGATTTACAAAATACACAGAAGAAACATCATCCATCCGCAGCCAATTGATCCCCCATCGAAATGAGTTTCTCCCTTTTATCCAGGCGTATATACACCCGCCCCCTCCCTCTCGCCCGCACATACATAACCAGCCTCCGACCGAAAAAATTTCGACCCGGACGGTTTGCTTTTGCTTTCGAGTAAGTTTTACCTTCCGCTACCCACCCTTCTTTAAGAAAAAAAGAAAAAAAGCAATTGTTCTAACGATGTCGTAGCATAGACGGTGTTCTCTTCCGTGGCTCAGAGCCTCATCCCTCGGCCAACAAAGCGCTCACGAAATTGCAAGAGAACGACATTCCCTTCATCCTCCTTACCAACGGCGGTGGCCTCTCGGAAGCAGCCAGATGTGAGGATTTATCTTCAAAGCTGGATTTCCCGATCGCTCCCTCCCAGCTCGTCCAATCCCACACGCCAACCAAGTCCCTCGCAAAAACCTACGAAACAATTCTCGTCGTCGGTGGGGAAGGCGAGAATTGCCGCCAGGTAGCGGAGGAGTACGGCTTCAAGAACGTTTTCATCCCGGACGACTTCTGTGCTACAGACCCGCACATATCCCCCTTCAGCACCTCGCCGCCCCCAATCTACGCGCGGAATGTGCCGAAAGGGACGAAGATCGACGCCATCTTCGTGTTCAACGACCCACGGGATTGGGCGCTGAGCATACAACTCATTGTCGATCTACTGCGCTCTGCTAATGGCGTTTACGGCACGCTCGCGGAGCCGGGGTCGAAAGGGCATGTGCCGATGTTCTTCACCAATGACGACCTAGTCTGGGCGAGTCAGTATGACATGCCCAGGTTTGGGCAGGGCGCGTTCAGAACAGCTGTCCAGGCCATATTTAAACGCTTCCCAGAGGCGAAAAGGAACCCGACATCCTACCAGATTCTTGGGAAACCGACTCATCAGACCTTCAAGTATGCGCAGAAGTTGCTGATGCAGAATCTCATCACGAAGCTCAAAGAGACATCTCCGGAATTGGAATTCAGCGAGGAGATGGCACCCGAGCCAGCCGAAGCGTTTGAACTCTCCACCTCCTCTGCAGGCACCTCCGCAGATACCGCCGCCGCCGCCGAAGAAGCCACTCCTCCTCCCCCAGCAGACCTTATCCCGGCAACCACCCCCGCAGGAGAATCTAGCCTAAGCACAGAAGCCAAAGCCACCAATCGGCCATTCCTAAAACCATTCAAAACACCCTCAATCCTCCAACGGGTATACATGATCGGTGACAACCCAGCTAGCGACATGATAGGCCTCAGGAGAGCCGGCTACCCGAACACAATCTGGTGGGGCTTACTCGTGCGTTCCGGCGTCTGGCGCGAGCCCCAGAATCCTAGATATCCCATAGCCATAGTAGACGACGTCCTCGCCGCTGTCGACTGGGCCATGGAAAACGAAAAGAAGATCAATGATGGCGTAGAGCTCGAGGCGTATCCTCGGTACCTACAGTCCGCCCGGAATATATATTCCCGATATAAGGGGACCAAGAGATATACTCCGGGTAAGGCGGGGGCAGGGGAGGCCAAGGGCGGGGAGAGTGCAGGTTTGGAGAAGAAACCAAATAATGCTATAGAGGATACGAGGGGTAATGGTAAATTGGGGAAGGAGAGGGCAGATGGAGAGAGTAGTTCTGACTCTGATTAGACTAATCAACTTACCCACTCAAGAGGGAGAAAGGGAATGATAATTGGGAAAAAATACCGATTCTTTTCCCGTTCATGTCTATATTATTATTTGTATAACAGATTTACTTTCTCAACTCCACTTAAGCTTACCTTACAAAATTACAAAACCAACCGTCCGGCTACGGCCCTACGGAACTCATTGTAAATATATCAATCTGTTGTTCTTCGACTCCTTCCTTATATTGTATCATAGATCAATCACCCGCTTACCCTAGTTTAAGCTACGATATTATTATTATCAAAGCAAAAAAGCAAATTGTTTGATTTTATCCACGATACTCAAGTACTTGTGCTATTATATCTTGTGCAACTATTATATAAAAGTTCACCTGCCAGGAACCAGTAATCACATTCCCGAGTATAACTTAGCGGGCTATCGAGTACGAAACCATGTTCAGCAGGGTCAAAGCTAATGATAAAAAAACTGCCATTTGCTAAGTTAATCTTGGGGATTTTACTAACTTGTGAGGTGGGGAAAAAAAGAAAGAAAAAAAAAGATTAGGTTGTTGTATGATAACAGAAGAAGAAAAAAGTGTACCGGTATTATAGTTTGGACCTTAGAGTTTGATTTCCTATGATAGATGTTCGTTAGCAGCCTGCTCTGTCTGTTCTATCATAATATCTGAATCGAAAACAAGTTCAGGCGTACCGGTAAGGATGTTTGTTTGTTTTGTCGAGGGATGGATTACCGTATCGGTGTATAATAAGTACAGTACTCTTATTAGCTCCTATTATTATTATGATACTTTTATTATTTCTCTCTTTTGGATTCCAGATTATGATACCGTACGATACTTGTGGGTTGAGGTTTTCCTTTATGTTCCTTTCTTTCTTTCTTTCTTTTGCTTCCTTGATTACACTTGTTATCATATAAAGTTTAATAGCATGAGAGGAAGGTTTAATTAAGATTGATCGCTTATTTTTTTTTTTTACAAGTATGATATAATATCGTACACCCAACCTCTGATGATTTTTGTATTTGTATAATAAGTTACCGTACCGTACGTATTCGCACTTCAAATGTAATAGTAAAGTTATCATAAGTTAACTTACTTGCATGGATCGCGGGGAGGCCAATCTAACTGGCTACAGGCCTCAATTACGTGTGTTGTAATGAGTCGCCGACAAGATATAATAGATACGCTTTTCGATTTCTCAATGATGTACTGTACAGTAGATAAACACTCACTAACTGACCTTGCCTCCTCTCCTTCTTCCCCATTTTCCTCTCTTTCTCTCTTTCTCTCTTTCTCTTTTCCAAATTTCTTTCATTCCTCCAATTACCTTTATCGGCTGAATCCTATGATACAGCAGGGAAGGGAAGGGAACGGACCGTACTGTATCATACCCGAGTTCGGTAGAGGAATGTGGGGGCAACGGGTGAGGGGTGAGTGAGTGATCAGCAGATTCCGGTTGCAGGCTACTAACTTACTACAGTATGATACCAACTTGTGAGATCTGATATAATATGTTAGGGCCCGCTAGCGATGTTGAGGTTATTCCGACGACAGTCCTTCATATCCCTACGGTTATACCTACATACCTTCCCCGTTTCACGGGATTTTAAGGATAGGGGTAACGTTAAAGTAAGTAAGTTGTGATTGTTTACTGGACTGACTTGACTTTCTCACGAGGCAGATTATATATATACAGTATTTGTGAATAATATGGTTTGTTATGGGTATTATAGCACAGCCTCCACGCCCTCATCACTGCAGTACTCGTACTATACCGGTACTCCCCAAGCAAGCCAAACACCATCCATCCATCCCCGACTCCTTATAAAATAGCAAATAGCACACAAAAAAAAAAAACAAGAAAAAAAAAAAGTCACTAACCCCTTTAGATGACGTGATAAAAGGGTATCTATCTAAAAACTGACTTTTCCTAACATTCTTGCCCGAGGTGAAAACTGATAATGGTGAAAGTAGGTAGGATGGTGATAAGAAGATACACAGCATCTTGGCAAAGGAGAAATGGTCTGAAGAAGAAGAAACGAGAGCAATAACCCCGGGCAAGCCTGGACAAGGTTCTAGCCTAAGAAGCGAACTGGGAATAAAAATGTGCCCAAATGTAAGTGCTTTCTCCCTATGTGATGATATAAGGAAAATAATAGTAGAAGTTTAAAATGTTACAGATGTGAAAGTGATTGTGCTGACATGTCTTTCATTTAGAACATGAAGACGCTTTCTTCACATAACGCATCTCCCCCTAGTCGTCGTCTCGCTCCGCCAGAAAAAAAAAAGCAACAAGCATGGTCGTTATCATGAAAAAATGAGATAGAAGTGTTGGTTTTTTTTTTTTTTTTTCTTTCCTGAGAAAAAAAAAAAAACTATAAGAGTCCGACGACAGCTGCGATGACTGCGGCTCCGGCGAGACTAGAGGAGAACCTGAAGGTACCAGCGGCGGCGCCAGTAAATGGTGGTGAAGAGGTGGTCGGCTTCGCTGGCGAGCTGACAGAGGTAACGGTGCTATTGATACCACCAGTTCCACTGCTGATTGTTAGCAGATGATCAGTAAGAATACAAGAAAAACTCACGTTGACCCTGGTGGAGGGCTGCCAGTCTTGGTGACGTAAGTGACCTGGGTGGAATACACAGTACTGCGAACGGTAGTGGTGGAAGCGGAGCTGGTGGTGTCTGCAAGCACAAGAAGAGGCATGAGAGTCATGAGGAGGAAAACGATGAAGCGTTGGAAGAACATTGTGAATCGAGGTTTCGGAGAGAAGTGGGTTTTCTTGAGGAAGAAAAGTGTTCTGGAGTTAACACTAAGGAAAGTTTTTTTTTTTTAGGGTGAACAGTGACAAATTCCTGGCAAGAGATTTATGCGCGACGATGAACGAAGGTGTAGCAACAACAACGGCGTTACTGAGTGCGCAGTGTTTTTCCTTAGTTTGAGGACGAACTTGAAACGATTGAAACTCTCGAAGAGTGGGTTGCGAGACGAGTGAATGTGAGTGAGTGAATGAACTGAATGAGTGTTGGGCCACGATTCAAAGATGGTGGTCAGGTTTTTAGGAAGTAAGGAAGCGTGAAGATGCAGAAGCGAACGAAGACGGAAGCGAGCAGAAACTTTGGGGGGGCCCAGGGACTTCTTAAGCTTAAGGAACGACGACGATGGGCGAAAATTTTTCGAAATGAGTGTGGTCTCGGATTGGCCTGTCTGAAATTGGTGTGTCGAGCCCGAACAATAGCACACGCCGTAAGGTACCGGTTTAGGACATCAAACGAATCAGGAACGAGGTGCCAACAGCGGGTGAGGTTAAGTGCGTTGGCCGCTGCAGTTGGTCCAGGGTTACCGGTATGTGTGGATTGACAGGAGGGGGTGCTAAACGTTAATCGCTAGCACAGACACAAAGAGAGGCTTTTAATAGGGCTAATCCGGGAAAACACCAGGAAAGAGCAGAGTTGGAGCGAATAAAGGCTTAAAAGAGAGACAAGAGTTGGTATCAGCAGAAAATAGTAAATGGACGACGAACGATACGAAGAGAGCGCAAGGGAAAAAGGAGCGAGAAGAGAATCAAGGTGAAAATAATAACAATGAAATCGATGAGTTTCGCTCATAGCAATATTGCGCGGGCGACTAAGGCAATGCTTGACCCCTTGTATCATCCAAGACATATTTTACCCCTTGCGTCTAATTTGGGAACATTTCGAGTTAGAAAAGAAAAACTTTCAAGATACTGTAGCCCGCTCATCTCTTTCATTTCCCGATGGAGGGGTCAGAAACTACCGGTACCTTTTTCAAGGCACACACACCAAAGGTATTTGCCGTTGCACCAGTATTGTACAAGTACCGGTACTTGTACGAGTACTCTCAGAAATATCACGACCCGGCAAAGACTCGTTTCGGCCTTTTGCGAGCTCGTCTCCCACGGCTGGGGCAGCAACGATTGGATTATTACCGGTAACGCTCTCTTGTACTCAGGATGGCCACATGGCGTGGCAATTGTCCTCTCCTCTCCTCTCGACTAACATGCACCATGGGCGAAAGGTTAAATTAATCCCGCAAATCGTGTCATAGGGCAGACTTTTTCCTTCCTCCAAGCCTCGAAGACTTTTTCTTTCCACTTCGCTGGCTCGAGTTACGGTATTGTATTTGTCAGTCGGAGAATTTCGACGATTTAGGCATCGCGGGCTACCAGAATTAACCATGCGTGCGCACAGCACAACACATCCGCCCAAACCTCAAAGACCGACTAAATTATCAGCCTCTACCGTACCGGTACATTTTGTGAGGATTCCCTCCCATCAAGGTCGCAGGCACACCATACGCTTCTTTTGATCTCCCATTTACGGCGGTGCCAGTTGGCCGGGTGGGGTGTTTTGAGTCGCTTTTCTTCTCGCCTGGACTGGCACGGTTAGGTTAATCTTGGCAACTCACAATAATGCAATGCTCAAATACGGTAATCAAGAGGCTAATACCGGTACCAGTAGCTTTTTTGAGGGAAAGGGGAGAGATGAAGAGGCAAGGCATCATACCAACACTGCCCCAGGGCTGTACTGTACAAGTATTGTATCATACTGTACCCAGAAGGCGTCGCGCAACACCGGCATCGGAACTATGTACAGTACAGTACACGTAGCGCCTCGAGGTGTGCATAGAGCTTCACAAATTCCAAAGAGCAATCTTGAAAACGCTCGTAAAACGTCGTGCTTGTCTTAGATAACAAGTCCCGGTACCCGAAAATAGGATTAAAGAAATGCCGGTCCAGGGTAAAAAATCTGTGCCTATCAGAAGGCTACTCGAGTACCGGTACCGTAAAATCTCCTAAAATCTACCCTCTCCATCAGCCCTGTAATCTCTGGATTCCGAGTCAAAAAGTTCCTAAGAAGGGTTGGCGTTTTCCTCACACGGTATAGGATCAGCCGGATCGGGGTGTTAGAGTCCATGAACCACCGGTAGTACTCGAGTACTTGTATTCGAAATCCAGTCAACTTGTCAAACCGGACCTATCTTAGGCAGACTGCGATGGTAGATTTCACGAGATTTTACGGCATACTATGCTATACTAGTACTGTGCTAGTTAATACTCAAGTACAAAACACAAACACTTGTTTCTGTGCACTCGAGCACTTCTTGTCTGGGACAAGCACGCTATCATAGCGCACGGTACCGTGGTTAAATTGATCATTGCGGAATTTAGAGTTTGCTCAGACAACCGCGCGCCATAGTTCTTCAGTCCTCGTCGCAAACAAGAAATACCGGGTAACAGGGATTCGCAAATATTTGGCAAAAAACCCGCGCATATCTGAAGGCCAATACAAACCTATAACCCCGATATCAGGCCCTTCTCTTGCCTGCTACTGTACGAGCACTTGCCCCGGGCGAGAGGATCCGAAAATACAAATCGTGAGTTTGTGATACGCACGGACCCTTTGCCATATATCCTGCGAAACCCCGCTCCCTGAAACTTCTTGCCCGGGACAAGTATGGCAGCAATTCTCCACGAAAGCTATGGCCAGCTCGGTTCTGTGGAGAGACGCAACCCTACTGTACCGTGCTGCTGCGGACACGGCCACGCGCACCGATATCAGACACGGAATTCGGTGATTAAATCAAAAACGGGAAAAGCGTCATGGGTCGCTGTGTATAGTATTCTGGCATGTCGCCGCATTCAGACCATGGTTGAGTACAGCTCAGTAGCGGTGACTTGCAGCACCGCAGCGGAACATCTGTATGCTGGCTAAAGTCAAGTCTAAGGACTTAGGATTGAGAATCTCAAATAATTTAACTATGCGCTATGTCGTTTGGGTTGCCTCCGCTGGTAAGGTCTGGCATTTTTTCCCTCTTCATGTCTTTCAGAGAGGCCGAGCTCACCGTTTGCCGTGTTTTTCGCCCCCTTTTTCCAGAGAAGGAACTTTTGGACCGCAGTGCGAAACACATGGCTCAGTCGTTTGAGGTTCTACAGTAGGTGGTAATGTTTCTCGGGCAAAAATGCTCCCCTCTACCACCTAAAGGGCATCTATGATTCCGGCGCTTTTTCGAGCTCCTATCCACCCTCGAACGCCCTAGCATTTCTTACCAGCTCCAAGGTTGATTCAAGTGTCTCACATCCCAATGAGGACTCAATCACTATTGTCACTAACCAAGCAGCGAACTCGGGGGTGGGGGTGGGTGATCGGACAGCCAGGGATTAGGGAGGCCAATGCAGATGCTTGTGCGCAGATGAGACACCGTTACTGCAGGATGAAATTTCCGTACTAGAAAAGATGAGTTCTTTGCTTTCCTAAGATCAATTCCACGCTGCTATGAGTGTCTCATCGGCGCTCAAGCATCCGCAGAGACCTCCCCAACCCCTGACTGTCCGATCACCCACCTACTGTACCGGGGGTTGTGGGTAAGTCTGGCGAAGCCGCTCTGATTGGCTCGTAGGCCAGTCAGCCAACCATGGGTCGAGTATGATACAGTGAATTGTTTCATGCCAAGAGTTCGCGAGACTTTTTTCTTCCTCATAAATCATGCCAAGATTGGCTTGGCTGTCTTTATGGTCACACACACCAAATTTTTGGGTGGATTAAACGAAGTTCGCCGTACTTTTGCTCACACCCTAGTACTCGGGTATGGTCATAAAGGGCGGAAAACTTTTGGTGGCGAAACAAGGATAAAAACTCTGATCTATGCTGATCGATCAGGGGGAAGTGGAAAAGATGGGGGTGTTATAGGACACCATTAACCT
>Ga0307507_10007598_pt1 | contig 15601 bp, 18 predicted proteins | sample 7_EM_MG_FD_207223 | JGI IMG/M metagenome (GOLD analysis project Ga0307507, IMG submission 207223) | Populus trichocarpa ectomycorrhiza microbial communities from riparian zone in the Pacific Northwest, United States - 7_EM | ecosystem: Host-associated > Plants > Roots > Unclassified | place... | reverse complement strand
CTCAATCCCGACCCACATCCTGCCAGAAGATGATGAACAACTGTTCACCTTGATCAAAAACTCGATCCTCAATGTGAAAGCAGTCCAGATTGGGGCGGGCCGGTACCTAAACCGGAGCCGAGCTGCTAGGCTCACAAAGGAGGCCACTTTGGTGGTCGTCTCCGTCAACCCCGACAACGTTCCAATCCTCCTCCCAGCCATCTTCCTCTTCTCGAAGCCGCTGAAAGTCGAGAAAACGACGCAGGCTAACCGCTACACCCAATGCACAAACTGCTACCGATTCGGAGACGCCCCTGCCCGATGCACCACGAATAACCCAACTTGCCCCTATTGCGCCCTTCATCATACTCGCTCAGCACACCTTTGCCAGAACCCCACCTGCCCCACCTCCCCTCCCCACTGCCCCAACTGTGGCGACGACCATAACGCCTTCTCCAGGGAATGCCGGGCTAGGCCAATCCCACCCCCTCAACCCGAGGCCCACCTGCCTTCTGACGAGGAACTATCCGATGCCTCCCCTAACAGTGAGGAAGCCATGGATGTGGGCGACGATGGCCACCCAGAACCCTCTACTCCCGAGGCCCCTTCAAACCCGACTGTCGATCTTTCCACCCCCAGACTCCTCCAACCAACCAGAGATGCCCCCGCCGCCAGTAACGCCTTCCAAACCCTCGGGTTCGTCCTGGAAATGATTAAAAAACCCTACTCCACTTCTCGCCATGGACTGCCTCCGGAGACCATTCTCACCCTCGTTCAGCACAACAGCCGGGGAGGCTGGGATGTGTTTCTTTCCTTGTTTTCCTCCTTAACTGAAGGCTCCCCGGCCGATGTCGTCCTCTGACAGGACCCCTCCTCCTCCAAGGGTTTTCTCCCTAGTTTTTCGGATTTTAAATCCTTCGCTCCTCCCGTTTGTAGGCCCAGGGTGGCGTGCTATATATCCCTGAACTTTCTGCAAAAATTTGCGGTACTTCCTTTCTTCCCTCCTGAGACAGATGACTTTATGGCGGTAGATGTTTTTAACCCACAGGGCTGTTTCGGCACGAATTTCCCCCGTTTGAGCATTGGCAACACGTACGCCATCCTACTCCCTGTACACCCCCATTCTGTTTCCCCCGAGTCAGCCCTTCACGACCTCGGGTACCCCTACCTTGTCGCAGGTGACTTCAATATCCACAACGCAGCATCTGACCCCTCCAGACTCCTCTCCACCAAGGAAGAAAAAGAGTCCGCCCCCTACTTTGACCGAGCCACAGACCTAGGCTTTTCTCACCTCAATACCCCGGGCATCTATACTCGGTTCCCCTTGACAGGAACCCATAGACCCAGCGCCATCGATCTCGCGTTTGCCAATCCAGACATGTGCCCCGCTTTCCGCTCCTGGGACGCGGCATCCCTCCCCTCCACAGGGTCCGACCACGCTCCCATTCTGATCTCCATATGCCCCCCCTCCGCTTATAATGACAAGCCCAGACCCCGCTGGCAAGAAGCCAACTGGCCAGGGCTTACGGACAGACTCAAAAACTGGCTAATCCCTCCCCCTCCTGCCACCCCCTCCCCCAATCAGCTCGACCAATGGTTCTCCTCAGCCCTCTCCGGGCTCACGTCGGCGATCGAGGACAACACACCCGCTCACGCCCCTCCCCAAAGTCTAAGGCTTGGTGGACCCCACTCCTCACCACTCTCCGAAAACAATTCACAAAAGCTACCCACAAACCTAAGAAACTCAGAACCAGTGATTCTTACGCTATGGCAAGACAGTACAAGCTGGGCCATTTCAAGGCCATCAAGAGTGCCAAAGCCATCTACTGGGCCGACTCCCTGGCGAAACCTCCACGAACAACATCTGGACGGCCAAACAGTTGGTCGACCCAGGAAAAACACGCAGATTTCCCTCGATCCGTAACCCCTCCGAACCTGTCGCGGTCAACACCGCACTTCTGAACCGGTTGTTCCCCCCCAAAGACCCCCTGCCGAACAGGGGACGCCTGGGGAAAAACCCGTCCGCCACCCCCCTCAGCAAGGAAGAAATTAGGCTCGCCCACTCCAAGAGCTCCCCCTCCTTGGCCCCAGGCCCCGATGGGAGCCCCTACCCCATATGGAAGGGGGTAAACTATATCAACCCTACGATCATCCTCGGACTCCTCTCCCCAGTTGTATTTTTCGGGTACCACCACCCCTCCTTAAAAGCTGCCAACGGTGTAGTCCTGGATAAGCCCGGCAAAGCTTCCTACGAGAGCCCCACCCCCTTCCATAGCATCGTCCTCCTGAAAACCATCTCCAAAATCCTCGAGCGGGTGATGACCGTCAGATTGTCTGCCATCGCCAGGTCCAAAGTCCTCCTCCACCCAAACCAGTGCGGCTCCCTCCCTGAGCTCAGCGCCGCTGACGCCTGCCTCACCCTCACACACGAAGTAAAAACCCTCCAGAGACCCAGACTGGAGGTCTCCACCCTCTTCCGTTGCGAACACTGGAAATAGCTCTACCATCCTAATATTTCTACATTCAACCGCCCACATTAATGGTGTCCCGCCACTCGAATCACACCCATTCACTTCCCATCTTTTGATCTCCAGCATAGCGATCGCAATTTCTGCAATCCCCCAGAATGAGATGCAGTGTAATCCATTAATTCCTTGGGCACTCCCCGGCCAACCCAGCCTATCTAGCTCCCTTTTTCTGCAGAGAATAGCAGCAGATATATGGTTCTCGTATCCGTCAAGGAGTTTCATTGCTAGAAATTTCACTGGTTCCGTCAACCCCCGGACTGCATGGGTACCCCAGAAACATGTAGCATATTCAAGAAACTTTGTTATCTTTAAAGCTCTAAGGAGGCTTGGAATCAGCGCCCGCACTCGCCGGCTGTTCAAGAACGTGAGGCAGACCTCCGCCATCATTGAATGCGCCGTTACAAATAAGGTGGGATGCTGTACGAGATACTCTTGAAGTGTGAAATGCACGAGACGAACTGTTGACGCGTTTTCGTCCAATACAACAAGCCCCAATGCGCAGCTCAGCACGGTCCGTATCGGAGGTACATTGTGGATGTTAAAATCTTCGACTCCGGGTTTTACCCCCAGCGCATTGCACAACTCCTCTGATTGCAAGGGTCGCCCAGAGTGAGAAATCCACATAAGTGTTTCCATTCCAAGCTTAGATCTACCTCCTCCCTGCTGTTTTATCCGATCTAACGTCATGGCGTATGCATCTCATAAACCAAGGCCCTTGGTGATCGTACAGAGCACTTGTCTCCTCTGGTAAATGGTCGGCTCTGCAAGGACGGCATCCATATTGAGAGAAGCAAGGAGGAGTCTGGTGGCCACCATTAGCTCTACTTCTACAGTTCGATACATCGGGAGGGCACACACATCCCCGAGATCACCTCTGGAATGATTCTTAGGATATCTGTCTCCAATTCCTCGTCCATCGCATCGAGCTCCGGATCTCTACTCAGCCGCATTCTGGGATATGACTCAATGTCATTCCCCCGAGGACTTATCCCCAACATCTCGGCAGCCTCAAGAAAATATTTCTGTACTTCGTCCCGGATGTGAAGCCTCCCAGTAAGGAACACTCGAGTGTTTGGGCACTTCTGCACAATTTTCTGGATAGACCCCCAAAGTTCTGGCCGGTGCTTCGCAGGAAACTCATCCAATGCATCTATGCAGATGAATACCCTATGTAAACTTGACACAGACCTGGCGAGCATGTCGAGAATATCAGGGAGTAGGAGTCTGCGACCACCGATCCTTCCCTTCGAAATCTCAAATGCCCTCTGTATTTCATCCGGGATGGGCTCTAATGCGCTGACAACTTGCTTCAGAAGTACCCCGAGTAACCCCGTCGCCGACTGTTGATTCTAAGCATAGAAGTCGCAGTACACGCAGGCTACAACTATATCGCCCGCATCTACCTGATCGCATAGCCGATCTATCACAAGGGAGCTGTTATTATTACTAGTTAGCCTGGCTCACCCTTTAAGGCTAGCCGCCGTTCAAACCTAAGATAAGTCTTTCCAACACCAGGATCCCCATAACAAAATAAGACAGGCTTGGCACTTCCGTCATCACTTTGACTCCACTGAGTAAACTCATTTGTAAAAAGAAGCCAGTCGCCCACTCCAACCGCCCGACCTATGCCTATATCCTGGTGTCTTTGGCGAGGTTCAAGGGGAGATAGCCATTCCAGAATGGTACGTTTCTCATCGGCTACCGATATATCGTAGTTATTCCACACGTTTTTGTAACTGTCCGTGACATTGCCGCAGTTGCTGGTTATTGAAATGAGGGATTTTTGGCCTGCTGTTGGATTCATTTCGGCTAGCGTCTTGGTTCTCTCATTGATATTCGTTCTCAGAAAGGGCAGGCGGTGTTGATGCACCGGTATTGCCGTCCGTAGGTTTTATGGGCGGTGGGAGATGGGAAAACACATCGCTTACACAATAGTCAAAAGTGCTGCCTAATTTTATTATTCTCCCAGAGGAATCACGTGCACCCACCCAACATGACCTTCGGGTAAGCTCACCTCGACTCGGCTCTCATCTAGAACCCGCCCCAGCCTCGGCCAGCCTCGGGACAGGGCCAGATTCCCGTAACAGCAGCTAATTATCGCAATGCAGGATATACTCCCCCTGTAGGGTATGGATATCGCTTTCTCCCAACATGGCATACCTGTGTCATTTTAAGTACTGCGTTTGCCCTCGAGCTAGCCGGAAGTGAAATTCACCGGATATCCCCAAAAATTCGCAGCCTATGTTCTGTTTTATGAGCGAAGTTTGCTTCCCCTAAAAGGTCCCTAGTAGGCTAGTCGATACTTAAAGTGAAAATAACTATCCAAAAGATCAAACAAAATCCTCATGAAATTTTGTAAGCGCTACATAGCCCTCAGCTGCCGAGATTCCCAAAATCCTCGTATGCGCGAATACACTTTCTTATCCCGTGTGGGTTCACCCCGCTACTATCCCGGATCGGTAATCCGTATACCTCACCGCCCAGTGTGAATTTCCGTAAGTTCTGAATTTCTTTACTCCAAAACCGGACTTGTTAGCCCGGATCACCTGCTACACCCGACAGATTCTTCTCATCTTTGGCCTCAAAAATAGCTCAGTGCAATCGCAGATGAAACTTCTTACCACTAGGACGAACAACTCCCGAAAACTAAACCAGCGATGGCGGCAGTCAAAGGCGTAAATAAAAGCGACAGGGATGTTCAACCATACAAACTGAATTAAGGTTCCTGGTCCTGGCTTAATAATCCCATTCACCATGAAAGCAACGATATGGCTTAGACCGGATCTAGTGTTATTTTTGTTTCTGCCGAAAGAGATTATTCCTCACCTGCGGAGAAGTAATAATTTTTACGCCGCCTTAGTAAAACCATCGCATAGAGTAACAGCACAAAGCGCACCGGAATGAAATAGTCACTTTTAGGATGGGCCCCAAACATAATGAACTCCAAGGAAACATTGTATAGAAACATTGTGGTCTTCTGTGATTTCTAACAATTCAGAACAACAAGCTCTGCACCCTATGCCCTATGCCGACCAGCACAAAGCTCGAAACAATCCAAGTCAACCACCCTATGCCAAGATAGGGCCAGAAGAGGAAACAAACTAAATACCCTATACAATGTCTATCAGCGTAGGTGAAAATAACAATCCACCACCGTGTACCTAATCACCGCACACCTCTAGGTGTCCTATACCTGATTTAGGCACAACACCGGGGCCCAAGCATACGGACCCCAACCTTGTCCAATACCTAAAATCGTACTGCTCCTCTACCAAACTACTAGCTGCACAACCCTCTCGCGAGGATAGGGAGAGCGGGGAGAAAAGGAGGAAACTACCACCAATATAATAATCAAATAAAGTAAAAATGCTGTAACTGCCAAAATCCCAAAATTTCCAAAGCTAATCAGAGGATATAGGGGTAACCTTAGCCGTATTTTGATGGTCGGGAGATCTTGGCCACTGACTGTATAGAAGGCTGGGCCTGGGTGTATTCGCCTCTAAGGCACAATCATTTCTGCAGCTTGGTTGTTGGACGGGAGGTTGCATCCTCCGGAGGCAATTCAATGAGACCCACAGAACACTGGTAACCAAAGTGGGGTAAAGCGGGAGGGAAAAAAGCGGTTCTTGGTAGCTTATACTTGTACCGACGCGGTATCTACAGGAGCTTATACAATAACAAAATCCTATCGACAATAAATAAAGGGAACACGGGGAAAGCTCCCAATCGACTAAACTACCACAGCAGCCTTCCTTGTGCGGCATCTACACTGTTCACCATCCCTACACTAACCACTTATTCTAGAACCGTACCCCTTCTACCAAATGTCCTTCTTGTCTCCAGCCTAGTAGGGATGGGCTAGTTTACTTGGAACTCTTAGTTGGTCTGTCTGGCATCACTCACTATCACTCGTCTCCCCCGTTGGTGTTTGAATAGTAACTTTGGATAGCGTAGGATAATACAATAGGATATAGTCCGGTAGCTTACCATAAACCTGCTAGGGGCTATCACGCGGCGCAGTGTGAGGTGCACTCTAGGTCTCGCTTCAAATGCAATCGGGAGGGAGGTTTACAAATAGAGCACACAGCTATCGATTGGGAACAGGTTATTGGGGGAGGCAATTATTTACTATGATACCACCGTTTATATATTAAAGGCAATAATACTTGTTGCCAAAAGAAATTCTCAAAAGAATATATACTCTAGCGCCTTAATTTAATACCACATCACCGTTAACCCCAAGAATACCCTGATAAAACGCCACCCTATCACAGTAAACCCCCATTACTACTCCCAGCGTTGTTACGAAATAGGGAAGGAATACGTAGCCCATAAGAAGAACACAAAGAAGGCAAAAAAACCCGCATACGACCAAGTCAGTACCTATCACCAGGCTCAAGGCTCTGCCAAGATAGTGCTTCCTTCCCTCCGTCCCGCCCGACACCATATTTAGTATCATAGCCGGCCTACCTCCGCCTCGCAACGTCTCGTACGGCATAGGCAATACCAGGGCGCCAGTAGAAGCGGCAGACACGTTCGTCCCGGATTACACCCCCCGGTCCGTAGGCGACAACTCTGACACGGAGGATATTGGCGGCGGGGCGAGTTCTAGGATGCCTGGTATGGGACCATTGTGTTGAGAGGGCTGGGGAACACTAGAGGAGGGGAGTCCGGAGTGTATCGTTGGGAGGGTGCTAGTCAGCACGGCTGTAGTTTCGGCGGCGGGGGTTGGGCAGGTGCGCCTGAAGCGGGCTAAGAAGCCCGCATGCTCGGCTATGGGGGCGTTTTCTTTAGTGGGGGGGTTAGCACTAGATTTAGGGTTGGGTTTGAGATACCAGTGATAGGACCGTCATCGAGGAAGGGCTCGGGAACGCCGTCATGAGTTGGGAGGCCCTCCGTGGAATTTCTGCTCTTTCGGCGGCGGCGGCGGCGGCGGCAGAGGATGATGGTCAGGATTATTATTATGATAACGAGTACCCCGCTGATTGCCACCAAGATAAAAAACGCTAGGGGGCTAGATGACGGGCCAGAAGCTCCACCACCTGACTGCGTAGGGGAGGCTATAGCACTTTGTTGTGTAGGGGAGGCTGTGGCACTTTGTTGTGTGGGGGAAGCTGTAGTACTTTGTTGTGTTGGGGAGGCCGTAGCACCTTGTTGCGTAGCGGCACCCTTCGACGCTGGAGATGCGCCAGTGGAGGTGGATATCGGCGAACTAGAAGAAGGGACCAAACTAGACTGGGCGACATTGATTGTTCCCGTTATGCTTGGGGTGGTGGACCGGGCTTCTAGGGTTGGGGTGGGGAGGTCTGATTTGATAGGGTGAACACAATCCCTCTGTGTATCTGGCAGATTACACAACATCCGAGATCCCCACACATGATATATCCAATCAGACAATATAGGAGACATATCGCTAGTGTTTTGGGCAGCAAGACAAAAAGTTAACGAAAGGTCGAATGGTGTGGAGGGGCCGAGGGGAGTTTAAGAGGTAATAAGGGAGGCAGTGGGAAATCAAAGCAGATAAAGGGCACCCACGGATAGGTGCACTACTGCAAAACTCAACCACGCCGCTGCGTCAAGCTGCGGTGCGTCCCTAACACATTGAGTGTTGTCGTAGTTCTGGGCAAGGCTCCGGTCCAATGAAAGAAGGTGCTGTAAGGACAAGATTGTCAGAAATAACTTTGTGGGCGTGTCCATGGTTCTGAATACCGAACCCTTCTCCCTCGATCACCGTATAGAGATTCCCCGCCCCCCATGTTGGTGCATGGTCCCAGGGGCCCAGGAAGGAACGGCAGCGCACAATTGTTGCTTTTGCGGAGGGTGAATGCATAGACAAGCCAGTTAGAGAGGATGCTTTTGCTGTTGTTGACGTGGCTTGAGAAGTGGTGGTTCCACTGTTGGTAAAAACGACCTTAGACAATTAGTGCCAAGGCTAGCAAGGACCAAGAAACTCCAGATCGCTATTCTGCCTTTGAGCGGAGAAGCGAAATGGGCATGATACTGTGCAGTACAGTACTATATAATAGCAGTGTGAAAGAGAGTCTTGAATAATGGCCATATATAAGTGCAGTGCCGATGCCACTCTCCCCACATAATTACCCCCGCATGGTTTAGACTTCCCCTCAGAAAACCCATTACCGATACCAAAACCCATTAGGGGATCCTCCGGCCCCATACCGGCACCGGCGCTCGGGATCCACACTCGATGCAGCAAAACGTGAGCAGGATAACATCAATGATGCTACTCCCACGACCCGGCTTGCGTGATTTTGCCACTGGTCCACTTCCATACACGAATACAAAGTCCCTTGTAAGCTCCAATGCTTTTCCCGAGCATCCCCGTTAGCCCTGCAATCTGTGATAAAAGCTCCTGGGAAAGATTACCATTTTCCTGGCACAGTATAAGATCGGCCTACTAGTGGCGCTGAATCTCAGAAACTCATTTTCGCAATTCTGTTAACTTATCAGACTAAACCTGTTCTGGGTCGACATATTGGTTCCTACTGGTAAGCTGATACTCGTAGTGGATTTCAGGCTGTTTTACCGTATCCTAGAGGTAGCGGCCCGCCTTAATTGTAATCCGGGCGCACTGACCACTGTCGCGTCAGATTCAGTGACCGAGGGTTCAACCATAACGAGACCTGTAGCCTCCACCTTCCAGATTGTAGACTAGGCTCGCTGAAAAGCCCAGCGACCCGCTTCCCGGCCACCCTCGTGGTTGTAAACAGCAAGGTGATAACTTCCCGGCAATGGTTTTAACGTTTCCCTTGCTCTTAAGATGTTCCCTGGTAGCTGCAGTTTAGCATCGCACGGTATCAGGTTTACAGGCAAGGTCGGTCAGACAACCATCCTAAAAAAGTCCTTGAAATAGGTAGACATCAAGTAGGTTCTGTAGTTATGCCCATATTTGCATCTGACCGTGGGCGTTGTTAACTCAGGAGTCAGGAGTTCTCGAGTCCTAATGTGAGAGCGCTTACGCTTGTCGGGAACGAAGTGATATGCGCACTGGCATGCGACTGTACGCTGATGTCCTGCTCCGGCGTGGAAGATTGGCTCTGAGCGGCTGTCTCCGATAGCTCTGATCTGAGCGAAAAAATCAGTCTTCACCGTAGTCGCGACGAAAATGAGCGGGCGACGAACAGGGATCAATTGCCAGTACTTTTTGTAACCCCTATCTTGACGATTACTTTTTTTGCCCATCAAACACCCATGTTCGTCACCCGCCCAGTTCCGTCGCGACTACGGTGAATGGTAGGCTCGGACCCCCTTCTAACAAAATAGTAAATAATAACACTTGAATGCAGTTAGAAGCAAAGAAACAAATAAAATAATGAGAAAAGGAATAAAATGTAGCAGAAAAAGTAAATAAACTAGTACCAGTACTGGTACTCCTCTTTTCCCACTTCTAAGCAATAAATACTCATACAGCCAAGTTGAAAGTCGAAATTCCTGTACAAAGTGTCCAGCTTCAATTCAGCCAAGTGAGTATTTTCCGCTATTCTTGCTTACTAAAACATTAAAGAACCCCCCGCTTCAATCCCCATTTTCAGAAGCCCGAATCCAAACCCCTTCTTTCTAACCCCCGATTGCCGAAGGCCTTCTTTGCGACACTAGCGCTATCCAATCGTTTCCTCTCCCTGAGAAAGTAGGTGCTCCTGCTCAACACGACATGGAGGTAAATAATAAAATTTTCCTATGGATTCTGCGCTTATCTACTCGTCCCAGGCAAGAAGTACCCGAACATTGAGGTGATCAGACGCCATTTTGGGCAATTCTCACCAAAATCCCCCCTGTTAATGGCTGTCTTACCTCTCAAATATCCCTGAACTATCCCTGAACTATCCCTGAAATATCCTTGTATTATCCCTGAAATATCCCTGTTTTTCCTCCAAATGTTCGGGTACTTCTTGCCTGTAGCAAGTACAACCCTCCCTACCCTCAGCCAGCTGAGACATAAGAATAATTCCGGTAATAGAAACTAATTACTGTACTTGTATAATACCAAGAAATTTAAGCGACATATTGTAGGTTATCTATCTTATTGTTGGTTTTTTTCATGGAGAAAATTCTCAAATTCAAGAGCGTTTCAGGTACGCTCTCTTGTTCACGGCTTTCTTTTGTGGAATTTACGCGGGTAATTCTGAAAAAGTCTGATCACGCAGTCTTCATAATAGAGCTAGTCTTCACACCTCAGACATTGCTTGACCACCCCCGGTTCCCTATAACCAAATAATAAAGCAACACAGGACGGACAACCCAATTTCCGCCCTTACACTATGCCTCGAACTTGCTCATTCGTAGAAGGCAGTCTCTTATATACTTCGTCCGGCCCTCACTCTTAGTCCGATGCCTTCCCTAGAGTGCCAAATCGGAGAACCCTCTAGAATCTGGTGCTTCTCGTCCGACGCTGATATCTCACAGGTATTCAACACATTTTTATAAAGTACTAGGACAAAGCTATTCGTCCGATCGGCCGCAACCAGGCAACCCCTCAAAAAACCCCACCTCAATGATCAACCACCCCTCAACAACCATGCCTCCAGCAAAGACTGGCAATCTCACAGAGTTTGAGAAAGGGCAAATTGTTGCCTTGAAAGAAAAATCTCTCTCTTTTTCTGAAATTGGAAGGATCTTAAGTTGTCCCAAGAGTACTGTTCTAAGTTTCTACAACAGGGTCCAAAAGAGGCGAGATGTGAAAAACCTCCCCATCCGTGGAAGACACAAAATTATCGATACCAGAACCCATCGCCGCCTAGTCAGAGAGTTTAAGAAGACACGCCACCTCCCCTTATCAGAATTGCGCAATAAGGTTGCACCTCATGCCTCTGTCAAGACCATCAAGCGAGCTTTAGCATCAGTCAACATCAAGAAGTGGAGAGCCAGGAAAAGAGCATTTCTGAAAGATGAGCATGCTGTCAAGAGGCTAGCTTGGGCCAAGAAGTATAAGGATTGGACAAATGAGGACTTTGAAGGGGTCATCTTTAGTGATGAATGCATGGTTGAAAAGTTTAAAGAATCTAAGGGCATTTGGGTGTTCAGAACACCAGAGGAAAAGTGGCATAAAGACTGCATTCATGGGGTTACAAAAGGACATGGGATAAGGTTGATAGTATGGGCTTGTATTTGGGGTAAAATAAGGGTCCTCTGATTCCTATTTTTGGCAAGAGTGTGAATAGATTTGTATATATTGGAGTTGTGGAGGATGGCTTAGCAGATGTCTCGCAGGAGGTAGAGGACCCAGTTGGGGATCCTGTCTTTCAGCAGGATGGTGCAAAGATACATACTGCAAGAGATATTATGGCTTGGTTTGCAGGAAACAACATAAAGGTTATGGAATGGCCACCCAATTCCCCAGACCTCAATCCTATTGAGCACTGTTGGAAGAGGTTGAAGGAAAAGCTACACCAGTGCTTTCCCAACATTCACAAGGCTAAGGGGGGGCCAGATACTATTAGAAGATGTCTAGCAGAAGCCCTTGATGTGGTTTGGACTCACAACATTGAAGGAGAATTTTAGAAAAGCCTATGGGAGTATATGCCTAGGAGGGTGGCTGCTGTTCTAGATGCAAAGGGATGGTATACTAAGTATGGATTTGGTTTCTCTAAAATTTGATATGGAAGTTTTCGTATAGCTACTGGATATGTACATAGATTTTCAGTTCATTCTAAGAAGGTGTGGTTGTATAGGTAATGGTTGAATGGTGGGAGTGGGGTTGCTGTTGCCGCACTGGTCGAAAAGGTTTGTCCCTATACCTTAGCTGTCCGTCACATGACAAACATTTTTTCTTGGTGTTGATTGTTGTACTTTGTGTTACCATCCTCTCTTCGCCGGGTGATACTTGCAGCAGGTAACCTATAGTTCCCTAACAATCACTCTTCTGCCTGCCTTGCTGCTGTGGCGATAGATAAGTCCCTTGACTCCTATCTAGCAACGTCGATCCCTAGACTGTTAAAAGACAGTCGTGTCTTGATGCCCGAAAGTGTGGTAAGTAAAGATCTTTGTATTAAAGGTATAGTGTATGGGAGCACTTAGATGGTTGCATGAAGAACCCAAATCTGATGTCTTTTTATTTTTTTATCTTTTTTCTATTTTTATCATCCTAGCTTTGTTTCGTCTTCTAGGTAGAAAAAGTGCATGCAGAGTAAAGCTACGGCCTGAAAAAAGCTCCTATAACGAACCAACTGGTGCCAGGAAAACAACCATCAACCCATGTTCCTCTGGTCTGGAACCAACCACAGATTAGCTACGCCAAATAAGAAATTCAACCTTGACTAGCTAAGTGGGTAGGAAAGAAAGATCAAATCAAAACATCGGGAGGAATTAATAGGAAAACCCTTGCTATAGACACCAAGAAAATAAATAATTGTTATAACCTCTTATGAAACGCAAAGTAACTGACAATAAAAGAAGAACGATGGTGGTATGGGGGCCACAAAAAACCCATAGTGACAGTGCTAGCATTACTCAATAACCCAGGGAGTTGACATTCACTACCGAGGTAGTACTATATGACAACTGAGCCTAACTGAGGGGTGTGAGTATGGAGAAGTTGTGAGGGCGGCATAAGGTGGAGGGGCAGTAGGGTGCCAGCCGAGTGAGTGGATTGTAGCTGTAAGCGAGGAACCGGACGAGACCTTGCGGGAGGAGAGGAGGGGTAGACCCAATCAGCGTGGAAACTATCGGTAACTGTGTGCGTGTCTGACTAGATAGCCTCTAAAGGAAGTGAAGAGACTGGAGAAATCGACTTTAGCCTGTTGAAAGGTTTTCTCTTACTGCGAACTGAAGTCCCAGCTTTCTGTAACATGGGCGAGGGGGTGTTGCCGACCGTGCGAGCGCTAACCGAGGAAGTATAACGCAAGTGGAAAGAGGCGGGAGTAGAGCCAAATGACCCCTAGAACCAAGTACACCAGGGCCCAAGGACATGATGAGGGATGTAAGGCCGGAGGGGGGGCAGCAGCTCAGGGAGAGTGCTGTGGTGGATGTTGATGATGAATTCTCATGGTGTTGAGATTTCAATCGCCAGGTGTGTAGAGGAACCCAAATCTCAGGTCTTTGTTATATTTTCTTTTTTTATCCTGCATTCATTGTTTTTAGGTATTGTACGGGGACAAAATTAACTGATCGCGACAACGATCGCGAACACATAATTTGCCCGGTGATGACAACTCCCATATATTCAACTACCTCAACATCAACTAAAATAAAGTTAAAATAATTAAACAAATACATAGCAGTAATCAGTACTTAGTATACCATCCATCAGCTTTAATAATTGCCTTTACCCTATCCACCATAGATCCTGCCAGAGTATCAAAAACCTTTGGATAAAGAAGTTCCCAACAATTCGTAATTGCCTCCCCAATTGTCTTTTTGACCACATGCTCAGAGCCCTTCATGAGATGGAGATCAGGATAGTGCTTAGAAAGCTTATCCTTAATCAAAAACCAGATATCTTCAATTGGATTCAGATCTGGTGAATAGGGAGGAATTTCCAGAAGTGTAATCGCATGCTCTCTGAGCCATCTCATAAAGGGCAAGTGAGTTTTAGCATTGTCAATGATCAAAAAGACCTCCTCCTCTCCCAACTCTTGCTTAATATCCTCCCATATCCCTACAAAGTCATAGTGGTCATAAACCTCAATAATTGACTTTGCAGTAACTCCACCCCTAGCAGAAGAAGAATCAGGAAAAACATGAAGGAAACAACCATACTTCTGACCAGATAAAAAACCTGTCATCATTTGGCCAATCTTTCTCTCTCCTTTTCTAGAAGCTTCTTAAACACAGTCCTTATTCTACTTCTCTTTAGGATATCTAAATATCCACTTTCTCCTTCTCCCCCCCCCTCTCTCAATAGTCACCTCATGTCCCCACATTGCCTTCCTCCTCCACATCTTCTTTGTCCAATTCCTATGAGCCAATGCCCATTTCAACCTCTTTTCAGCCAGGGCCTCATCCAAATGTGCCCTCTCCTGAGCCACCCACTTTTTAAGATTTTTTTTGGACAGCCTCGTCTTTATACTCTGCTCAGAAACATCTGGTGCAACTTTCTTGGCAATGTCTTGATAGCTGTTATGGCGATTTTTGAGAGCTTCCTCAACCATAGCTTGATGTTGAGCCTTAGAGGTCTTAGGATGTCTCCCTCTGCCCTCTTTCTCCTCCCCCTCTTGATCCCATCTTGCTACTGTGTTTTGAATAGTAGTAAAAGTGATGTTGAGGTGGTGTGAAATCTCTTTCAAAGACATACCTCTCTCATGCAACTCACACACTCTCCCTCTTGTCCATTCACTCAGATGCTTAGAAGGTATAGGTTTTTTTGCATGACTGCGAAGAATAGGAGATATTATTTCTTTAAATAAATAAAGAGATTATATTATGAGGAATCAGTTGAGTGGTGATGATTTTTGTAGGGGGGTTGGTTGCGCGAGGATGTGGGGAAGCGATGGGTTGCCAGGCCGGCACAGGGCGATCGGTTAATTTTGTCCACGTACAATAGAAGGAGCTTCATGCAGCGCTAGTTATGGAAAGAACAAAATCTATAAATCAAACAAAACCCAAAAGAAACCCTATTTCCTGTTTCCACCACTAATTTGAAAAATACCCTGGCTAAAACTATTTGCCAACGCTCTCACATATGAGAACAAATATATATAGAACTTTTAACATATCAACAAAATTCTGGGTTTTTTGCAAAAGGGAAAAATCAAACAAATAATTTATGAAAAAAGGCATACTACAAAAACCCTTACACAGGAGTCATTACACTTTCTGAGGGGGAGGGGAGATGTCGTAAGAGGAGGGCGGGGGAGAAAAGTCAGTGATCATTTCCGGGGGAAGCTGGTCCTGGTGCTGGTGATGTATTGGCCGAGAGCCATTATGAGGGGGGGTTTGGACCAGATGGGGGTGTCCGAATGGATGCTATCTACTGCTTTCAGTAGGAAGTCGCCGGCTTGTGGGCGGGCATGGCAGTGGAAGATAGCATAGTTGAAAGTTTCTTGGTAGGTCTGGCATCGAGGGCAGGTGAATGCTGGGTTCTCGTCGAATCAGGAGGGGTGGGCCGCGAGGTAGCTTTTGGCGGAGCGTAGCTGGTGGAT
>Ga0307507_10007597_pt1 | contig 15601 bp, 13 predicted proteins | sample 7_EM_MG_FD_207223 | JGI IMG/M metagenome (GOLD analysis project Ga0307507, IMG submission 207223) | Populus trichocarpa ectomycorrhiza microbial communities from riparian zone in the Pacific Northwest, United States - 7_EM | ecosystem: Host-associated > Plants > Roots > Unclassified | place... | reverse complement strand
AGGTAAAAGCTACTTCATCAAGGAAGTCTCTGGTATTCAAGTTTCAGAAGTCAAAGTGGGCAGTAATCATTCTTGTGAGACAATCCCTACCGGAGCATTCCAACTCAAGTGCTGACAGAAATAAGATACTTCTGAGGTCCAGTCCTACTCTTTCCCGTATGCAGGGGCAACAATAACATTGGTCGATACTCCTGGGTTTAGCAATACCACCAAGAGCGATACTGAGGTCCTGGCAGACATTTGTACTTGGACATCATTAGGCTATAAGGAGAAGAGGCTCCCGTCTGGTATAATCTACCTCCACCGCATCACTGATGTCTGTCTGGATGGCCCAACCCAGAAGACCCTCGGTATGTTCGAGAGATTTTGTGGCCCCAGTGCCCTGCAGAACGTGCTTCTCACAACTACGAAGTGGTCCAACATCGATCCCATGCTAGGGTGGCAGCATGAAGAAGACCTCCGGCACCAGGATTTCTGGGGAGGGCTTATCTCTAAAGGCGCTTCTCTTGAGAGATTCACAGGTGCTAGAGAATCTGGATTGGAGCTGATCTACAAGTTGATGAAAAGGGAACCAAAACCCCTCTGTATCCAGGACCAGATGGTGGAGAAGGGGATGGCACTGGTCGAGACTGATGCAGGAAAGTTCATAAAAGACGAATTGATTTCCCTACAGAAGAAATACGAGAAAGACTTGGGACCCAGAGAGAGAACGTCAGAATGCAGTAACGGAGAAAGATGATGAAATGGAGAAGGTACTGGCACAAGTGCAAGCAAAGGCTCAGGAGAGACTGGAAAAGGCTGCAGCCGAAAGGAAATTGTTAGCAGGTTTGAGTGAGGCCGAGATGAGAAAACGTGAAGAAGCCGAGAGGAAGAGGGCGGAGGAAAGAGAGAAAAATGATAGGGCAGTGATTGCTGTTGCCTTGAATGATATCTCAATTACGGTGCGCGCCATCAGTGTGCCCGCGCCGTATAGCACCAAGGGGCGCTTGATCTACGATATCGGTGACCTAAGGGAATTTGAGAAGGCTCCTTTCGATATCACGATCAATTATCAACGTAATACTTCTTTCATTGATGTCTGGGCGAAGACGCTGGCAGTGTTCACTGATGGAGGGGTGGATACCAACGATTACATTGTCCACAATAAAGCATCCTACTGGCTTCATCCTAGTGGTCCTCTCAAAAGAGGCACTCAAAAGTTCCACATTTTCACGAAGAATATACCCTAGTGGTTTTGAGCCCTAAAATTAGTGCGACACTACCCGTATAGACTAAGTTTCTCAAGATCAGAAAGTTGAAAGTAAGGAGGGCGGGAAGCGCAGGGGAAAACTAGTGTTTGTAGGAGTAGAGGAGGATTTTCTTTATTCAGATTTATTGGGGAATTCCTACAGTGCAGGAAACTAGCTTCAATGCACGGTTTCTGCCTATTTCCAACACCGGTGAATAAATATTAAGAGCCCCTGAAAAGCAAGAGAACTCTACGAGGATACCTTGTGCTCTGTTGAGCTATAGCTCACCCTGCCAACCAAGCCTTGCATTAGCCTGTATTCAGTCTGATGACGGCGAGGCGTTACACCGTGCTAGATGTTCGCCTCCAAGTGTAAAGTTAGGGGGGTATCTGCGGGTGGAGGGGCCAATCAGTGAACACCCTCATATTGGGTAAACCACCGTCGATGCCCCTTCTGGCATATAAAAAATCGTAAAGCATTTAACAAATTTCTTCTATTTCACAATCAATAAGCCTAGTTGCATATCAGAAACGACCATTCATTGGCAATGTTCACGGACTGACCCTGGTCTCGACGAGCAAGGATGAGGGCACCCACGATTCCTATCCAAATTACCCTATGCATCTGAAACCTGGAGTACTATATCTTTTCGGACTAGGAAAGCTAGGTAGGAAGATTGATAAATGGGGGAATCGTAAATTTCCAAAATATGATGCACCATCCCGGGATTGGGATATGACACTACTGGTATTCTAGTCCTACCAGAAGCCCTACCATAAAACTCAAATCCATAGGCCGGGTTTGCAGTGCCTCCCCCTCGCAGAGCTGAGAATAGGAATCCCCATGCCCTAGCACATTTCCCTCCTATTCGAGTTCTTACAATAACAGCCGGATTTAATTGTTCCAGAATATTTATGCTCCTATCACTACTCGCCCAAGCCACAAATACCCAAAACCAAGCGCGGTATATTTTGTATTAAGGCTCAGATAAGCGCAGATTTTTTTACCATGATACTATTATTATGATAATATTATTTCTTTACAGTCTCTACTGGGGGTGCGACCAAACTGGGCGGATGACGAACAGGGATAACTTACGATACTTCATAGGGAAAAGTGGATTCCTCAAGGTTAGGGTTACAAAAATTACCTGTAATCAATCCTTGTTCGTGTAATCCTGCTCCCACGCCTGGGGCAAGCGCGGTATTGTACAAGTGCCAATGATCGAAACTGTAGAAAAGACTACTCTGAGCCAAAATCTGAGCCAGATCAGAGCAGACCCTGTATCCACCAAACTCACCCCGATCAAGAACCTACAAATACACATCAGCTAAAACAACGGGCTTGCCCCACACGCCGATGGCCAAAAGTGTCAGCCAGGGATCCCCCCGCCAAAGCCACCCACCCCACCCCCACCAGATATAAACTGCCCTCATCTTCTCTATATCCTTGCGCTTTTCCCTCTTTCCTCTCCCGCTCTCTTTGCCGGCCTGGCTCATTTTTTGTTTTAGCTAACTTGTGGTGCAACTGCTAACTTGCTTCGGCATTGCACCATTCCAAGCGTGGTTCGAAGGAGCCCGGCTTCTCCTTTTTGTCCCTGCCGCTCTCCCGGCTGGGCAAGAGGGCAAGGGAAAATATTTTATTGTGAGGGCTATCAGTTTGTTTTGTGGTTGTTTCGTTTTGGTATGAGGGCATGCTTGTGTACTCTGTGATTGTACTAGTGATGGCCACGATCATGCTCGAGCAGAAATTTGGCCCATGATCGAGCATAAATCGCGCTCGATCACACCAAAAATTTATGCTCGAGCATGATCGTGGCCATCACTAGATTGTACTACTATAGGATAGAGAACCTAGATTGTGATATCGTACTTCCTGTATGTTGTTAATATTATTATATTATCGGGAACCTCGGAAAATCAAAATTCACCAATTATTGTCTTTAAAGGCGTTCACGGCATTTCTTCTCATTAAATTTTAATATATATGCTACGATACCGCATGTGCACATGGTCAATAAAACTCATACCGTAAAATCTCGCGCTTAACGAACCGGCCTGGACTAGGACAATTTACAATCGGCCAAATTTCTGAATTAATGATAGGCCAAACATCTCGTCTTTTCCGTAATTCTCAAAAGCTTAGTTTCCTTAGTACCAGAGATTTTGAAAAGTCCTAGTCCAGGCCGGCTCGTCAAGGGCGAGATTCTACGGTACCTACTCCTCCAAAATCCTGTCCACAGAGTTCCTTATTTTATGCGTTGTTGAGCTCTGTGCCATTGGCCTAATATGCATTGCCAGGAAAACGCGGACCCAGGGGTATTCACAAACGTCAAAAAGTTTCAAGGACCGGCCTGTCCACATTGCATAATATAGTGAGTGCCGATCAGAGCGAACTATCGTAAAATCACGCTTCTAACGAACCGGCCTGGGCTAGGATAGTTTAAAATCGGCCAAATTTCTGAATTAATGATCGGCCAAGCATCTCGTCTTTTGGCCTGTTTGGCAAAAATGGGGCCGTTCAGTTGGGCGACCGTTTCTGCTGCGAAAATAACGCTCTCTCCGTTCTGAAACGGAAAGAAAAGGGCGATTTGTATGGGGAACGGAATGGAACCGTTGCATCCAAACAGGCCCTTAGCTTTCTTAGTACTAGAGATATCGAAAAGTCCTAGTCCAGGCCGGTTCGTTAAAAGCGTGATTTTACGGTATCTCAACCCAATATCAACCAATCGCCCTGCATAAACCTGCACATGGGTGGCAATGGGACATACTCACTATGCCATAGGGTGAATTGTTTCGCCGGCAACAAGAAGATAGATTTTCGTATGATAGCAAATTTCATAGACTCTGTCTATATAAACCCCCTATCCCCAGCAGGTTAATGCTTCAAATCCAAAGCTCAGCAATCGAACTCAGCTCCCCAAACGCTCAATACTATTCTTTTACCAAGCTATCTCTTCTACTATATCCCAAAAGTCTTCAAACGATATCCAAACATGTAAGCCAAACTCTTACCAAATAAGTTATTAGACATATTGCGATCTGTTTTCTGATTTTAATTTCCAGGGGGCCATCCACAGCCAGTTCAACCCAGCAAACTAGTGCATCTGGACGGGACGGCTACCAGTAAATTTGTGAGTGCGCTTGGGCTTGGGGGTATTATCCTACAAGATCTAACTTAGAAATAAATTGGATACATATAGAAGATACTCTCGATAACGGCTACGCTTGATCACGGCGGAATATCCCCCTAGTTTTTCTTTGGTCGACTGTGGTTGGTGGAGAATTCACTGTTTGACGATCACTTGTTTATTTTTTTTTTGTTCCCATCGGATGTTTTTTTTTTTGAGGTGGAACTTTTCCGTTCCCTCTGGGGGGGGCACATGCTTAGAAATCGATCTATAAATGTACTAAACAGTTTATCTCAAGATACGCTCTGATCTGATAAAATGCCCGATCTGGACCGGCTAACAACGCAGCATCATAAAATGAATGGTGAGTATCTCGAAGAGGTGTTTGCCAACTCATTTCACCTCCCTTTAAATCCAAGTGTACATAATGTCACAAAAGCTCCTCCTGGGGTGTGTACAAAATGTGTGAGCGGAAGCAACTGTCGGCTATCAAAGATGCTCATACCGTAAAAACTCGAATAGAAGAAAAATGTGCTAGGACGTTGGAATTTCCCTTCTGAGCTACGAGGAGAAAGCACCGCAAACTCAGCCCTCAGCTGAGACAAAGCAAAAGGAATATGGACGGCGCCTTACTCGGAGAGGCAACTACAACGTCCTAGCACATTTTTCTTCTATCCGAGTTTTTACGGTACTGCATACTGGAAATTCTAGCTCTAGCGAATGATAATGAGAAATAACCTATTCAGAATCGATGCAGAAGAGCGCGCAGGAAGTATACTCTAGTACTAGGGTATTAAGCTAGAACTCTACTCGTAATCGTCTACCACGGTGCTATCCATAGCCTCCCAATATTTATAAGCCACAGGGGGTTGAAGTACCAGAGCTTAGTACAATAAGGTTCATATTACGCATACAATGAGCGGACATCAGAGAGTAGACTAAGCTTCTAACGGACCCTTTCCCCGCCCTTGCTGCCAAGTTATTTTTAATTGCGCCATTAGAATTTCACTGTGAACCTACTAGATTGTGCACCCGCGGCCAAATTAAAGCTAGGCATCCTCATCTAGTAGTGGCGGCTAGGCCAATAAATTGACGCCTCTAAAACGCTAAGCTGAGCGATGTAATTTTACAAGGTATAAGGGGGCTATTTTCGCGCAAGGCAGGGGTTATATCGAGGGGTAACCATTGTTAAATGTTCATTAGCTTTCCAGTGGGTAGAAAATAGGTTGTAGCATATAGAGCGAAACAGGCACCTTTGAGGACATAGGAAACTCTTCTTCAGGCTGTAATCTATCCAAGTGTCAAGCATTTCATGAGAAGCTTCTAAGGACGATACCTCATATTGGAAGAAAAAAAACAATCTCAAGGGTGCGATACCATGTCATATGAGTATGAGATGGTTTTCCTGGTCATGCACTGAAATAAATTTGTAAAATAGTTTCCCTTGTATCATATGTGATCATTGATTATGTTGCCCTGTTGGCCGGGGGTCGCTACTATAATAATATTATAAGGGTGTCCAGCTTCAATTCTGCCGCGCGAGCACTCGAGTGCCGGTATATCATCAGAAAGTACAGTACCGGTACCAGCAAGAGCCGCGATGTTGGTTTCACAAAGTCTAGGAAGGATGATTGGAGCAGATCTGCATCTTCTAGATTGGGCAACAGCGACAGACCCCGCCTTTCTTCAGCTCTCCGGAATTTTATCACCTAACACGAAAATATCTCATCCAGCGAACCTCTACAAAATTCCGAAGAACGAAGAACAGAACAATGTCTCAAGGTCGTCGTTCCATTAGATACTTCCCTTCTAATCCTGATTCCTCAGGACATAATAACAATTCTTTTAATACAACCGACTCCCTAAACCGCAACGCTAGCTCCCTAAACCAAAACTACCATTCATTCAACAGAACCGATTTACTCATCATAAACCATAATTATTTCGGCATACACACCTCTCCCAACGCGATGGACGTGAGATTGAGGGCAGAAATGGCGAGGGGGGTTCCAGAAATTTTCTCAGAGGCGTGAGTATGATTAGTTAAATGAGAAATGCTGTCCAAGCTAACCGCTGACAGACACATATATAGACTCTTCTCAGCCCCCCCGAACCCCGATTCAACCCTACGGGAGGCCACCATTCACCAGCGCCAGGGCAGGCTTCGGAGAGGTCTATATGGGTTAAGCTTGGGAAATTCCTACGGCCCACCATTTGAGCGGATCAATGCATAGGGTGGCCCAATATCGGGGGTTCCACTGACCGACGGCATACAATCACCTAACATGGGAATGCCGGTTACACCTCCCGTTTCCCACACTATACCTTCTGCGTATTTCCCTGCAGGGCCACCTCTACCCTCCACTATAAATCCCCCAACGGACGGTCCGGGAAAAGAAATCATAATCGCAGTGATGGGATCCACAGGTAACACCCACGGATGTCTAAAGTCTACAGTGTATTAGCTAAGACAATTATTTGGTGCAGGTAAAAGCTACTTCGTTAGGGAAGTCTCCGGTATTTCAGTTATCAAAGTGAGCGACTCTTATGATTCTTGTAGGGTAGTCCCCTGCTGGAGAATTCGAACTCAAGCGCTAACAGATATAAGGTACTTCCAAGGTCCAATCCTACTCTTTTCCTTATGGAGGGACAAAAATAACACTAGTCGATACTCCAAGCTTTGCCAATGCTAGGATGAGCAGCTATGAGGTCCTGAAAGAGATTTCTGCTTAGACATCATCAGCCTATAGGCAGGGGAGGCTCCTATCTGGCATCATTTACCTCCACAGTATCACGAATGACTGGATGCTGGACTGTGGCTTCGAGGATATCTAGGTATTCGAGAAATTGTGTGGTCCCAGTGCCCTGCAGAATGTGCTTCTCACAACTACGAAGTGGTCCAAGGTCAATCTAGCAGAAGGGGAGAGCTACGAGAATAGCCTCCGAAGCTACGGTAATTGGAGAGAACTTGTCACTAAAGGTGCCACCATTAAGAGATTCCTAGGCACCAGAGAATCCGGATTGGACCTCATCCATAAGTTAATGGAAAACGAACCAAAACCCCTCCTTATTCAGCAACAGATAGTAGAGAAAAATATGACACTGGCGGAGACTGATGCTGGAAGATTCATAAAAGACCAGCTTCGTTTCTGAAGAAATACGAGAAAGACTTGGAGCACCTAGATAGCATACTTCGGGAACCTGAAATGCCAAAGGAGAGATATCATAAAAATGAAGGAGGCCCCAGCCTCAGAGCTAGCTAAAGCTCAGGAGAACTCGAAAATGTTGTAGCTAAAAGAAAATTGTTAGCAGATTCGCATGTTCTAAATATAAAAGCGCATGAAGAAGCCAAGAGGAAGAGAGAGGAGGAAAAGGAAATCAATGACAAGGTAGTAATCGTTGTCGCTTCAAATAGTATCTAGGTTACAGTGCATATCCAGCCTATGTTCGGATCCTATAGCACCAGAGGGTGTTTATGTATAATATGACTGAATCTATGAGGGACACCTTCAGCATCATAATCAATTACCGATATCCCACCTTTAACTATCCCAACGTTCATAGTATTATAGGACAATTGTAGAATGTTTCAGCGCAGGAGTAAATACCAATAATTCCGTGAAAAGCTGGAGACCAGTTTCCATGTCAAATACCAAGGTTAGAGAATACCTACCACTAGAGTATATCGTACTACCGCCATTGGCCAGATTTTCTACGATACTCCGGCAGTGCTATCAGGCCCTGATATAACATCTAATGGTTACCAACTCTCATCGGGGTCTGTCAAGTACCTATTTATGAGGGTACTGCATTAGAACCCCAGCCTCACAGAGCCCCCACCCGAGAACGCTCGCTATATCCAGCATGCCCAATGCCGTACACCATACCCACAAGACAGCATAGATCACATAGATACACATATACCGCACCACCACCACCCCAAGCAATCACCTGACTCCAAATACTCAACTGGAGATACACGCACCACCAGATTACCCCATCGCAATCGAGCGATAGTCAGGGCATAATATATCATCCGGTACATATCTTCCCAAAGTTTGGAAGGCAGGTTACCCAACAGGACCCAGAATCCCAATACCATATTATTTACCCGCGATATCAAAGTATCTCTACTGCAAATCGCCAGACCACCACTACCAACGGATAAAAAGCCAGAAACCATCGGTTACGCTGTATTCAGCCTCCAACGCTGTGTAACCGGAATCCAGCCAGCCACCGAGCTCAGATAAATCTTTCCTTCCGGCGAATTCAGAATCACTCATAATAAAATAGTTCACCATCCACGCACTCTGATACTAAGCTACCGTATTTACTAGAATAATTGAACCTCGTTTACTGCGGTAGTGTCTTGACCCGGGTACGGATCCTTCCTGGTTGGGGGGGAAGCGATCCAGTCGCGGGATTAGAGTACCGAACAGAAACCGAATAACTCGGGAGTACAGGGCCTTTTATTGTAACAGCTACTGTTACACAGGATCAACACTGGACTTTAGAGAAATCCTGATACAAATTTCGAAATACTACCCCCGCCAATGCTTAACTATCTCGAGATACGATGTTTTAGTATTAAAGTGGAACATGGTTCCGGCCACCTAGATACAACAGTTTGACGGATGCAACGGGGGACGCCTTGGCACAAATGGCTTGGCAATAAAACCCTCCTTATTTTCTGAATCTGGTCATAGTTGAGGTTTTTTTTGTATGATAACTATTCTTTTATACCTTTTACCAAAACACTTACTTACTGTTATACTTCTTTTATTTCTTTTCTCTAAATTTTTCTTATAAAAATTGTCTTAGAAATACAAAATAAGTCAACTATGATCCTGATTCGAACATAAACAGGATTTTATTGCCAAGCCATTTGTGCCAAGGCGTCCCCCGTTGCATCCATCAAACTGTTGTATCTAGATGGCCGGAACCATACTTTGTGCACTTAGGTTAAGAACCCCGAAGTTACTTACAATGATGCACTTACAATGAGGCTTAGGTTTCTTAAAACTGTAAATTGCCATTATTCCCACGCAGAATAGCTTTACGCGCAACCAGACCCGGATGATTCGGATAGCGGCTGAGAGTAAAGGAATAGTTGAGCTAGAGAGGAGGGATAAAAAAAGAGCGAAGAGAGCTCGGCACCTACGAATCTCGTATGGCCACCCACGGTAATACTAACCAGGCGAGGCGCTCTTGTTTACAGAAGGGCGGAATGCGAAGCTTTCATAGGTTGTTTTCGGGATATTGTATTGATTTGGATAGGGGAGATTGTGTGGTGCTAGCGACCGACGCCAGCTCCGTTTCAGCCGATGATTTAGCTCTACCTCAACATGGGCTGATAAATTCGGACCCATTTGTTGTGGTCTTGTCAGAATCTCTCGGTATGCTACTATTCTGTGTTGAAGAGACGGTTCGGAAGTATAAAACCAACAACAGAAATCACCCTATATCACTCGTGTTCCCTAGGAGCCCTTCATGGCTCGAGGTGTAGTGATCGATGCGAACGGGGTACTCTCTAGCTTGGCGAAACCTTTTCTTAGGGTAGGGTGAGGCAAGTGGGGTAAACCTCTTATGGGACGTGCCAAAGAATTTTGGCGATTTGAGTGCTTACTGCCTTGGGTTGACCACAAAAAGTTAGCTGCCGCACCTTGCCGTAACAAAGTACTGCACACACGCGATCAATCGATATAATAAGTCGCTGCGGTAAAATACTACAATATCTGAAGGACAATTCAACTCAGCGAACACCAAAATGAAAGAGCCCTAGTATGAATTGCTGCCTGAGGTTTACCTGTACCCAGAGGTCCCGAAAACCTCCGGTTTGGTTCTCTAGCTAGCGGAAAAAAACCCCTGGCCGTGGGAAATCTTGATTTCTTTCCTTATCCCAACCAATTATAATGACCGCGTGAATGTTTTGTATCCCGTTCCCGAGCTAACCTAAAAGCAACCACCACCGGCGAACCCCTGACGATCATGCTACGCCCACGGATGGATGTCGCTAGGAGTTCCATCTCGTTTAAGCTTCCCTCCCGCTGTCATTTCTTTTTGGTCTAGGGTGAGCTGTTAAAGAGCGAGTGATCGACAATGACTGGAAAGTAAGTGGTATTATCTGCTGCATCTACGGTACTCAGCGCGTGCGATTACGCGTGAAGGTATTAGTCGCTTACAAAAGACTAAATGGAAGGAACCTGTTGAGAAATCCTTCTAGGTTAACTTAGATCATTTTGAAAGAGGAAATGATGCAAGATTATGAACGTTGTGTTCGTGGTCGAAAGTGCAAACTTTGGAATAACCCTTTTTGGGGACTGATACAGAGAACATGCCGCCCCGCAGGACAAGTGTTACACAAGTAAAAAAAAAAAAGAAAAAAGGGAGAAGGGTCAATTGAAGATGGGGTTGTACTGGCACAAGTGGTCTATTTTTTGTATTGGGGTTTGTCGAGTGTTTTGCCGTAAAAAGGAGAAAGGAGAAAATAGAGGGGAGATATCTTGTCGAATAGTGGATAAGGCCCTGATCCCCGACCGAACCCCAGTCAGTGTTTAACTGCGCAATCCTTCACTTAAACGGACAGTGCGTGATATCGCGTCATCTTAGCAACCGATACGCGGACGCGGGGCGCGTCGCCCGGCGGAGCAGGACGTGTTGCCCGCCAACCACCCGCACCCACAACGCGCGTGATGGGAGGGTTTTGCTGTTCCCAGCCCCCGATTCTGAATTTCGCACCTGTCACCTTGCCGTCGCTAAAATTCCAATTCACCCCCCCCTTCACACCTCATCCTCGTCTTTCCTCGTGCAATCTTTTTTTTTCTTCGCTTTCTTCTCCTACTGCACATCAATTTGTTTTTCTTTCCTTCTCTCTTCTACGATTTGTTCCACGCCAGTATCATAGTTGCAACCATCCCTCCTTCTATTTCCAACTAACTAACTCACTCACTCACTCCCAACCGCCACCTCTGCTTCGAGTTAAACACCTACTTTTCTTCTCCACACACCACATTCTACTGGTATATTCACACGCTCCCGAGAAAACCCGGCCTCAAAATGGATCCCATTGCAGAGCCACATCCGGGTTCTGGTAACGGCAATTCTGGTTATGCATTCATTACACATTCTCAGGAAACGCTCCCTCTCAACCTCCCACCTTCAATAGACAACGCGACACTGGCTCGTAGACGTAGACGCCGCACGTCTGCACACGACCAGGCCATTCTCGAGGAGGAATATCGAAAATGTGATCGACCGGATAAGTCTAAGAGGAGGGAGATCACAGCTAAGGTTCAAATGGGCGAGAAAGAAGTTCAGGTAAAGAAATAGAGAAAGAAAAAAAAAACCCCCCAACTTGATTTTTTCTTCCCCCTTTCCAATTGCACGTTTTATATATATATATGCTTTTCGGTTTTTTTCTCTAAAGCCTATATCTGAGGATTTCTTGCAATACTTACCACTCTATTGTTACTTTTCTTCTTGCCTGCCTGCATATATCTATTTTCGGGGGAATGTGGCTGTGGTAGACGTGTTTTCTGTGGCGAGTGTGGTTTTTCTGGTTGGCTGGTGGGTCGTGTTCAGTATTACTAACCCAACACGCGTCTTAAGTAGATATGGTTCCAAAACAAGCGTCAATCAACGCGCCGCAAATCTAAGCCACTCTTACCACATGAAATAATACCGCACAATAGTCAGAATTCGATTTCCTCGTCACAACAATCTTTATTCGAAAGTTCTCAATCATTTTCCTCTTCACAAACGCAGGAGAGTAGCAACAACAATAATTATAATCACAATAGCCAAAATAATTATAGTACTGTTGGTGATGGTGGCGGCATCAGACGTAGTTCTACCTCCTTTTCCTCAGTGGCTACTGCTGCTCAATTTCCCGATACATTCAGTGACGACGTGTTGCATTCTCAAGGTGGGGGTGAATATCTTGGCGTCAGCGACGTAGACGACAACGACGAGGAACCCGTCCACCAAAGTCACCAACAGTCATACCAAGTCGCGCAGAGAAAACCTTCAAGCACTGCTACTGGTCAAACATCTGGACACAAGAGTAATAATCTATCACTTGCATCGGTCATCTCTTCACCATCTTGCCCTGAGAACAACCATTCAGCTACAACAAAGCATCATTACCATCAACACCAAAAGACCTCGCTTCTCATAGACGGGGAAGGGGAGCAAGACGAAGGAGAGGACGGACACGGGATGTTCACACAAATAACAATGACCACCTCCGCTCATAATCGCTTGCAACGCGTTCTATCTTCCGCACCTACGCCGGCTCATCTCTATCCCCCACCTGGCACATCGCGTCGAAGGACGGCCCCAACAACGCCCAAGAACCCCCCGCGATTACTAAAACGTTCGTCATCAATCCGACTCTCAACCTCGTTAGAGGGGAAAGCTTCGGTAGTGCTGGAGGATGAGCCGTCTTCACCCCCACCACCACTACTCGCCCTCCGAACACCAAAAATCCAACCGAGCTCGGTTTCCCGTAGCGCCTTGAAGCGCCGAACAATCGATAGCAAAGTTTGGGAGTTCTGCTGCGATAATCAGGCTGTTATACGTTCTCCATGCCAGCCGCATGAGGAACCGTCGGAAGCGACCGAAGCGTTGGGATTGGTCCGGGGGAGGGGGAATGGCAGTGCGCACAAGCCGTTATTAAAAGACAGCTCGATGGGGAATTCCTTGGGTATAGTGAAGCCCAAAAAGAATTTACAAAAGGCGATCCCTTCATCATCGCCCATAAAAGCTAAGAAGAGTCGGAAGATAATCTCCGCAAAATCAGCACGCCCAAAACCGGCCTTGTCAAACAATGCCAACGCCAACCCTTCCACAGCAACAGCTGCTACTGGTAACAGTAGCAAAAAACCCCGCACAAACCCCCTTCTCCCCGAACCCGGCCAAGACAGCGACAAAGAGAACCGCCCCCCAGGAGCCCCCGTTTCCCCGCCCCCTGAGCCCCGCAGAGCTCTAGGCGTCCCGGGCAAAGGCGATATAATCAGCAATAGTGCAAAGAAGAAGAAGAGGCCAGCAGGCAAGAACAAGACTCCGCGGAGGGGGAGCAACAAGTCCCCATCCGAAAAGGAGAAGAGGCGCGTCCTGGAGGAAACCAGGAGCGAGGGCATGAGGATATTCTATGACGTCCCGCCTACGAGTAGTCAGGTTTGCGAAACGGAGTATGAGTTACCCGGTGCTAGTGGCGGTGGGAGTCAGTCGTTTTTTGACGAATCCAGTCAAGAGAGTGCGGGGCCGGGAAGGGTGGATGAGATGGAGTGTGTTGAGAACCTGTTGAGTTTGAGAGGCGGGGTTTGGGGGTAGATTGTATATTGATCTTTGACTCTGGTTGTTTTATCTCCTTTTGCATACTTGGTTGGTTATTTTATATGGTTTGGTTGCGTTCATTGTAAGTTAAGTTAATTTGGGGTTTTTTTTGGCATGGGGTTTGTGGGATTGGCTTTTTCTTCTGTGGTCTGTTGCTTGGCTTTTGCATTTTCTACTTTTTTTCTGATTTTTATTCGTTGCTTTTGCTGTCCGTCGCATCACATCCAACTCCGATCTGATCCATCCTATTAGGAGAAGGTTTCCATCTTCAAGATTGGCGTACCTGAATTTTCGCATCTCATTTGAACATACAAAATCCATCATTCCCGTGCTCCCTCCTTCCTTCTGGCTTTGTTATTTCCTTTTGCTTTCTCAATCATCATGCTTTGTCTGTGTACTGTACTCTAAACATGAGGATTCAAAAACCGCATATGAGTAAACCCGGAGGGCTGTTTACTCACAGTAGTGTTTGCTCAACATTTTAGATCGGGGAGTCCAGCGGGTACGCTTACGGTGTGCTTACGGTATCCCACAAGCGTCTAAGCTGTAAAGGGAGGGGAGTGGGATTGTTGGGGTAAGGTATAGTAATACTAGCAGGGTCTCCTGGGGGTCTCGGCGGAGGTGGGAGTGGTCTTGTATCATAGCTGGTTTACAAATTTTGTAGCCAGTGTTTGACCTGTTTAACCTTCGGCCTAAGCTAGCCAATCTCCTAGTGATATGAAGGCCTTGCGGGAGCTTTCCTTGAAACTTGGGGGTTATGCTTCTGCGCTTTTTCTTTTTTCTTTCTCTTCTTCCGTAAGAGAGCGGACCCTAGGTGCCTCGTTGTTGGAGCAAGGAGGGTGGACGCCGTTGTGTGTCCTGATTGGTTGTGTTATTGTCTACCCGTACCACCATACTATTAAGTAGACAAGAAAGATTCCCAAGAGTTTGAATTTCGGTAGTCGGTCCAAGAGTGTGCCCCCCTCCTTTTCTCTCTTCTCCCTAGGAAGTATGGTGACCGTTCGAGTCTATTCGGAGAATACTATCTATATGTTGGCTTTTGGGGCCGCGCAATTGACTAACTACTTAACTGGGCTGTTTATTTATTGAACTCCTGTCACAATAGCATAATAATAATATTATCATTAGGCCCTGTTTGGCACGCCATCATATTATAAAAAAGTGCCATTTTTCTTAAAAACTTCATTTTACTAAAGGAAACCGCTTTAGCCATTATGTATAAAAACATCCATAACAAGATGGTAGCTGCCATTCTGACTATTGTAATGAAAAGAAGGGGGTAGTAGAAGGCCTGTAAGCTGAGCTATAATCAAAAAGGTAAAATGTTGCAATATTTCATTTGCAGCGGGGATGCCATAAAATTCGGGCTGAGACTGAAAAGCGCCTTGCTGGACGAGTGATAAGTGTGTCTGTGGGCGCTAGCAGGGACGATATCATCGAATACATTCGTGTTAGACTGGACGAGGACGAAACCCCGGATGCGATGGACGAGAGTCTGGCAGCAGACATTATGGAGAAGATTCCGGAAAATATGTCGGAAATGTACGTAGGCGCGAGGATGCTGGGAACCTTTCCCAACACTATTTGCTAATAGATATATATCTAGGTTTCTACTGGTTTCATTAAATATGGATGCAATCTTACATGAATCGACAATCCACCGGAGGCGGAAAAGGCTCAGTAAAATGGCAGACGGATTAGATTTGGGAGATGTTTACAGTGCGACGATAGAGCGGATCAAGGCGCAAAATGGGGATAAGTCGAGACTTGGGATGACAGCATTGATGTGGATCAGTCATTCGGAACGGCCGTTGCTGGCCGATGAGCTCTGCTATGCCCTAGCAGTCGAGCTAGGTTCCACGGATTTTAGTGCTGGGAACGTCCCTTCAGTGTCGACATTGGTTGG
>Ga0307507_10007596_pt1 | contig 15602 bp, 8 predicted proteins | sample 7_EM_MG_FD_207223 | JGI IMG/M metagenome (GOLD analysis project Ga0307507, IMG submission 207223) | Populus trichocarpa ectomycorrhiza microbial communities from riparian zone in the Pacific Northwest, United States - 7_EM | ecosystem: Host-associated > Plants > Roots > Unclassified | place... | reverse complement strand
ATCTTTAGGGCAAAGGGCTTCCTAGAATAGATTATTTAATTTATTTAAGGATTTATAGGCCAGAAAGAAATATTACTAGTCTTTAGCGGATACCAGAGCCCCCCTATTATAGTTATAATAGGAATACTATAAGGATTACCTCTATCGCCTATACTCTTCCTCTTCTTTATAAGCAACCTGCTTAACACCTTTAAAAAAGGGGCGACCTAGGGAATAGGCTTTATTGATGATATAAACCTAATTACATATAGGCCAACAGCCGCAGAGAACTGTAGGACACTAGAAAAAGCCTATAACACCTATATAGAATGGGTAAGACGATATAGAGTCCAATTTTTACCAGAGAAATACTAGCTAATCTATTTTATAAGAAAATATAACCAATCTGTAGATCTTTAGCATATAATCTATATCTAAGGCTTTAGGGGTTAACTGGTTCAAGGCCTAAGGGTATTAGGAGTATAGGTAGATAGTAAGCTCTAGTAGAGCATATATACGGCGTAAGCGGCCTATAAGGGCCAAGTATAGTATATCGCTATATCTAGGATTGTTAATTTTATATAGGGTCTATACTTCTAGAGGTTACGCCTACTATATATAGCAGTTGTCCGGCTAACTATAACGTATAGATCTAGCATTTAGGCCACTAGAGAAACTAAAAAAGGCCCCCCTAAATCACTCCTTAAACCACTCCAAAAGGTCTAAATAGCCTGCCTTAGGAGTATAATAGGCGGGTATAAGCGAACGGCTATAGCACTACTTAAGAAGGAAGCCAATATTCCCCCCCTATAACTATATATTGAAGCCGATGTAATATAAAGGGTATAAAAGGAACGCAACTCTAATATTATAAAGTATATTAAGACACGCCTAAACAAACTATAGAGGGACCCTAGGGTGCCCTATAGGAGAAGGAACCAACAACCCCAAAGTAGGGAAGATATATTAGAAAAACAGGTAGAAAAAGCAGAAGAAGAATAGTGCGGCGCTAGGGCCCAGGCCTATATAGAGAAGAAAGGGAGACGCGCAAGAGGCCAGTAAAGACAATAGTAAGGGAGAGAAAGGAGCTAAAGTAAAGCATAAAAGAGTACTGGAAAACTATCTACCGCAATACAATACTGGTTGGACCGACACTAGAGAGATAAATAGGAGTTAAAGGTACAGAGGTAGACTTAGGTAAGGGGAACCCAAGCTATAGTATAGGTAATGCTATGGGGGGTAAATACCTAAGGGCTCTAAGAGGGCCTAATAAAGGCAGAAAATACAATAGCAACACTCTTAAGGACAGGAATAATAGGACTAAAAAATTGGCTTTACTAGGTAGGTGTCCTAGTAGGTAGCCTAAGGTGCGAATATGGCTAGCCAAGACAGACACCAAAACATATAATACTGTTATATCCTTTACGCACCAGCTAAGAAGCAATACTCTTAGCAGCTAGCACAGAAAACTATAATACACTGCTCTTAATATAGAAAGGCCTCAAGGCGGCTACCTAGTGGCTTATTGGCTAAAATATGCTAGACCAGTTCTGGGTTGCAAAGGAAATAGTAATAAAAGGCAAAGGGGTGAGTAACAGGCGCCCCCTAATAACTCTACAGGAGTAGAGTACAGTGTGTAATACTAGCGCGTCCATAGGTTTGTTACAGCAGCAGTGGTTCCCAAGGAGGTCAAAAAGTAAGGTAGTAGAGCACCACTAGTAACTCACAGGCGACTCACAAGCGAGCCCTAAAAGGCAGGGAGACGGATTACAGGGTTTTCTTAAATAGAGTTTTCTCCCCACATGTATATAAGGAGTAGTCCGCGTGGGCCCAACAGGGATCCGAATCGGACGTTAAGCAATGAATAATAATATATAATACCATAGCATAGTGTTGTTGTATTTGCTGTCTATATAGTGTACTATATAGTATAATAAGAATCTGTTTAGGTCCTTTTACTTAGCGTTTATAGGGTTAATATCTTTGTTCTATGTCTTTGGGTTAATGTCTTCCTTATACTTCTTTAGGTAGGTTAACGCCATAATAGGTTAAAGGTAGGTAGGGTTTTTAGTTTTATAAAATCTCATAGGTTTGCTGTTAAGAGGTAGGCAATTTAAGATGTTATTTAACGCGTTTTAGACGTTAACTTAGGACCCTAGGTTTAGTAACACTTCTGACCTAAAGTACTTAACCAAATCTTTGTAAACGTAGTTGTTCTGCGTAATAGACATAACTTGGTATCTCCTAGTACTTAGTGATACTTCTGTTACTAGTTTTCCGTAAGTCTAAGGTAGCACAGTATTGCCGGGATCTATTCCATATGAGCGCATATAGCACCCCTACACGAGACTGTCTCTTCTGTTAATAACCTTACTATTCTATGGTTAACTGTATATTCAACCACTAATCAGTGTTGGTAACACAGGGTAACTCCCTCATCAGTACTACTTAAGTAGATACAGTGATGTTGTTGATAATGCTTAATTGTATAGACTTGAGGAAGGGCGAAGAGCTTAAGGCTCCTTGCCACGCTAGTGCCGCGACAATACGTAATAACCGCTTGCCTCATTCCCGACAGTATATTAATTTAATTATTTGTTTACTTGTCTGTTAATATAAGAGGTTGTTAATACTTTTCTATTAGGGTTTAGGGATGTTATTAAATACTATATATTTATGTTAGATTATATAGGTGCTTAATAGGGGAATAGTAGTAGCTGTATTATAAAGGGGTACCATTAGCAGTGGTTTTTAAGATCTTACTATCCTATATAAAAACTTTTTACTACGCCATATAACGTATATAACTACTACTAGGCCGCTAGTACGCTATGCGATATCTCTATATTAGCTTTATATTACAGACCTTATATTAATAGTAGTACGGCTATTAAGAGAGGACATAAACAGACTAGTGGTGGAAGTGTAGGAGGCGCTAAAACTAGTTAAACTATGGGATAAGGGGTAATTTAGTTATATAATAGATTATGTTACCGTTTTGGAATATAGAATCTATAGGATCTGTAAGGAATGTTATATACTAAATATACCTCGCGTACTGTATGTACTTAGTATTTCTTAGGCGCAGTTTATATATTAAAAGGACTATAGTCCCTACCTAAATAGTTCCTTTCTTTATAGTAAATCTTAGAATATAATTAGAGTTATCTACTAGGTAATTACTCTACTAGTTATTACATTGTTAACTTCTTATTTACCTATATACCTAGCCTATTAGTAAGTCTACCGTAGTATTTCTATAAGGCTTTATTATATATTTACTACCTGGTTATAGTATTAATAAAGTTAAATAATATATTACTAAAAGTACTAATTACAACGCCATTAATGGCAGTAACTACCTTAGGTATTAGTAGGGATACTAGTATAAGGGACACTAATTCGCAACTAGTTATAGTTAGATAGTTATAAGAAATAGTTAATAGACTACAGAACAATAATAAAGTACTTAAAGATAGAATTGGTGGCATTAGCGCGGTAAAGGTTAAGTCACTTTTAATTAAGCGATTCTTAGGGGAGAAGTTAAAACTTGAAGGATTCCTTATATAAATGCACTTTAAGGTAATATAAGAAGGAGCGAAACTAGTAACAGTTATAGACTAAGGGGCGTATATAGGATTGTTTCTATTAGGAAGAGTATTAAAGTAGTTTAAACCTTACCTTACTAAGATATAGGTAAATAGTATATTAACTACTAACTAAGAAGTATAATATATATATTTAAGTTAGAACGGATTTATGGAATAGTTAACATAAATATCTAGAGACCTTAAGGTAATAACTATAGCGGAAAGAAAACTCTAAAATCTAGTATAATATACCCTAGCAATTAAGTATATAATATAGTTTTAAATACTTACTATATAGGTTAAATTATTATGGACGCTTTAAGTACGATATTATAATAACTTAGAAAGGAGTTAAAAGAAGCTAGTTAGTTAATTAGGGCATAGTCTAGGATAGAACTAGTAGAACTATATAATAAGAAATAGTAGCTAAGGTTATGTAGTGTAATTATATAATCTATATAATCTATAAGATCTATAATAAAGTATATAGAGCAGATAGAGTAGATAGAGTAATAACTTCCTTAGAAGTATAGATATGTATTTAAGGAACTATAGTCCCTATCTAGATAGTTCTTTTTTTATAGTAAATCTTAAAATATAATTAGAGTTAATTTGTTAGGCAACTACTCTACTAGTTATTATATTGTTAACTTCTTGTTTATTAGCGACTTAGTTAATCGAGGCACAAGTACGGCAAGGAGGTCGCGCAAGCCTATATGATTGGATTGTCTATAAACGAGGATCTAAAGCTAGAGAAAGGAAAGGGGAAGAACAGAAGCACCGCTTGAAGTTATATACAATTCTCCGGTCACGTGACGGCACTTTGCCATTACGTAACGGCAACCTGCGGCAATCTGCGGCAATATGCCGGCAATGTGCCAGTACTGTAACATTACCCCCCCTCCGAAAAAGCCTGCCCTTAGGCTTTATATGTTTGTATTATACCTATAGGGCGTTCTTGTCTTTATGCTCTATAGGTAACCTATTATCCTTACTATACTAGCATTCCATCTACTTATCTAAGTACTTTAGCGGTCTAGGTTTGTTAGGGTAATAGCTATAGAACTCTTGTAACTTGTAGGGACTACCATAAAATTCTATATAGGGTATTAGGTAGGGTCCGGATTATATCCTTTCCAACTTACGCGGTACTTTAGTGTTCCCCTTACGAGTTTACAGGCTAGTATTTCTTTAATTTCCTATTTACTATCGCTATTAACTTAAATTAGTAGGGGCGGTTTATTCTTTTATCTAGGTAATAGGTTGTTTATAGCTTTCCGTAGCTTATCTAGTAAGAAAATACGGTAGACCTTAATTAAATCTAGAAGCTTTACTTTGTATAAGTTGCCTCTCTTCTTAAGGACCTTATATAGTCCCGCTATTTAATAGTCTAGCTTATAGCTAGGCCGTTCTATCTTCTAGTTCTTTGTTATAACCTAGACCTTATTGCCTACGGTAAAGTTGGGCTTACGCCTATGCTTATTTACCTGCTATTCTATTAATTTCTAGGCCTTTTCTAGGTTTATATAGGCTACTTTCTAGGCCTTTTTTAAGCGTTTAGCGTAATTCCGTGCTTCCTTATAAGATAGTTTTTCGCGTATAGTCTATGGCCCTTCCGGTCTTTCCCAGTTAAAGCTTATATAGGGTAAATACCCTATTTCCAGCTAGATAGGTGTAAATCCTATAAAGTTATAGGGTAAGGTAGCCTGGGCGTAGTCTATTAGAGGTAGTAGTTCGGCCTAATTATCCTAAAAGTAGTTAATAAAGGGTCGGAGTCTCTGGTCTAAATACTGGTTTATAATTTTTGTCTGGCTATCTATCTAGGGGTGGTATGCCGTAGAAAGCTTTAGCCTAATACCTAGGATTTAGGTAAACTTATTCTAAAAAGCTAATATAAACTGTGGCCTATAATCGGATATAATAGTATCTAGTAGTCCGTAAATTTGGTAGACGTAGTGGATATATAGTTAGGCCGCCTCTTTTGCATTAATATTCTTATAATAAGGGATTAAGAACGGGCGCTTGCTAAAGCGGTTAACTATAACTATAGCTATATCATATTTGTTACGGTCTATAGGTAGCTTGTGGAAATCTATAGAGATATACTGCTAGGGGCGCTCTGGTATTGGGAGTGGTTTTAACAGTCCTAAGGTTTTATTTTATAGGATTATAGACCTATGGCAGTTGTTATAGTTTCGTATATAGCAATTAATATCTATAACTATTCTAGGCTAGTAGTAACGGTCACTAATAATTTTACGGTTCTTATTTTTTTAGGGTGGGCCGTAGAGACCTAGGTATGCGCTTCCATAATAAGCTAAGTCTATAAGTTCTATTCCTCTGCTACTACTAGCCATTCGCGGTACTTAAAAAGTCCGTTTTTAAGGGACCATAGGCTTATAGTGTGGTGGTGTGATTTGGCCCCCTGGATTCAACATCTAGATTAGGCGTAGCTTTGGGAGAGCCTAGGCCTTCCATATATTTTATATAGATTGGTCTGGAGCCCTTAGAGTCTTTAATAACTCAGACATGGCTGATAGATAGATAGTTTCTTTCTTTAAATATACTCCTTTCTTCTCTCTCTACGGACTGTGTGCTTATTGACGGCTTTTTACTGAAGGTACCGTGACTTCCTATCTACGAGAGCCCGTAACCTCCTATATATTTTATGGCATTCTATGTGGGGACGACGGCAAGCTCTTTAAATTAGAAGTCTGGTACTCTATACATAAGAGACGTATAGGAACGATTTAGAACTATAAAGGAACCAATAGATAGAAGGATATGTGGAGAGGGAGGCGAAAGCACAGACACATTAGTGACCGGTGCGCAGCTACCGCTATAGTAATGAACTGATGACACTTGCCGAGTTCTCCATGCGGGAGCAGGAGGCGGCGAACAGCGATGGGAAGGCGGGTACGTAGTGTAGTAAGATGGGGGATAAAAGGAGGGACTATAGTATAATAGGAACGGCAGAGAAAAGTCTTTTATATTTTGTTTACTATATTTATAATGGTCTATATAATTATTCTTGCATTTATAGGAGTAACCTTCGAATTTATAGGAATAATGGCGACAGTACCACTAAAGGGGTTATTAGGTATGTTAGGACCATTCTATAATAATAGTAAGGGCGCTAGAAAGGGAGAGGAAAGTAAGCAGCCTATTAAACCACAAAGCTCTCTTAAACTAGGGGATGTAATACTAGCCCTAACTCCCGTAATGTTAGGGACCGATGACCTATAATATATAGAGGATAAGGGCTATGAAGTCCACCTACCTGGTTATAGGGAAACTATAAGTTCGTTACCTTCTAACAGACCATTAATGGCGTGAGATAAGGTATATGTTATGGCCCAGCCTATACCCGCTCTAGGAACCCCCGGGACTCTTTACTTTACAGGACAAAACGTGTTGCAATTTATTGAATAGTATAAGCGACTATGTATCCGACACTATGTTATGGATGATGAGAAGTATTAAGAACTCCCAAAGTATTATAATTACTGGATAGGGACTTAGATCTAAAGCCTACCTAAGTTTATAATTGGTAATTGGACGGAACTTATAAGGAAACTTAGAATAGACTACTAAGGAAGTAACTACTTTTAACAAGTTAAAATGGTAGAATTCTTAAAAGCTTATATGCTGTAATATAGGAATAATCTACCCAGTAGTATACGCGAGTACTGTAGGCAGTTTACGCTAATCTCCTAAAAGGTTACCGAGGCTGGTAATTTGGATAACTGTAAACGAGGGTACTGGTTTATAAGAGGACTCCTATTTAAATATTAAAGACATGCTATAACTAAAACAGGGGCTAATCTGGATAGATAAGAGTTTTTTAACTTCCATCTGCTAAGGAGAACTGTAGAAGATAGGCTTAGTTTATATAAAGGCGCAGACTGTCTGTTATTAATAAATCCTAAGGAGCAAGGTCTTTGTTAGCTAGTTAGACAGTTCCGTAAATAGCAACCAGCTATAGCTAACTAAAGAGATGCTGCCCTTTGGTCGCCTATGGTCTCTTAGCTAAGTGAGCTGGCAAGTACCTGTTAAATAACCTAGGAAATAGATCTGGAACTAGAAAAACTTACTAGTTAACTCTAGAAGCTTAATCTTGGGACGGTTAAGTTAGTAGGGGTTGTGTCTTTAATGCTGTTCCTAGACAGGATTCGCTAAGATCTGACGCAGTACATATAGCTCTTAAATAGGGCGTTGGTGCATTAAACATAGATAGGTCCGCAATAGGCACTAAATAGTAATGGAGTATAGCCGTCCTATAAGGGAGCGCTATAAGAACGATATGAGCCGGGCCTAGGGAGGTATAGAGGGCTAGGAAACTTTGGCGTATATTAGGTATAGGCTTAGACGTGCTATAGGTGCAGGGGCCCCCACTGTTTTATTAACTAGTGTTTATAGCTCTAGGAATTAGTTCGCCGTGGCTTTTTATATATAAATAAGAATAACCGAATCTATACTAGAACACGTGAGCGCCTAGGAAATATAATTCTGTATTTACTGAGTGACAATTAGATCTAGTTCCTTAAAGACTAGCTAAGGTAGAACGTGAATATTAATTCTAATACCCTAGGAACGGGTGTCTAACTAAAGGCGGCTTTAGTAGAGCTTATGGAAGGTAGCGACGCTAAAAGTAAGGAGGAACTTAGTGAGTCCTAGGAAGATATGTACTAAGTGGAGTTAATATATATAGATTTGGTTGGAGCTGCAACCCAGTTACAGCCTGTGCTATGGTTGTATAATCTTAGGAAACCGTAAGGGGAGGTAAGAGTAATAAAGCCGCCTTTAAAACCATCTAGTTAGCGACCGGTAGTAGTTTAAAATATACGACCAGGAGGATATATCTAAATCGTACTATAGCCCCAGCAGCAAGCTCCTTAACCACCGTTAGGTAGTAACGAGGTTGATGAAATAAACTACACTAAACAGCTAAAATAGACGGAGTAGATAGTGGATGTAATGATAATAGCTAAGGCACTACGACCAAAGCTAGTTAGGATAATGGATATACTAAAAGGAAACGTCCTAAGCCCAACTATAATGGTAGATAAGATCTTATTAAAAACCATTAAAGTTACTGTTGGTAACTGCCTTGTATACATGCCTAAAGTCGCAAGATTATTCTTTAAGCCTCTCCTGCTACCTCTTGCGGAACCTTACCGATAGAAGCAAGAGGACGTTAAGGTATTAGTGTTGTTAGCGCACTTAACGTTCTATGCTGATTAAGCCGGCTTAACGACTGCTAAAGTGGACCAGATTAAATAAGAAGTAGGATTTGTCTAGTTCTGAAGACAATGCCTAAAAGTTAAAGTGTAGATAGGAGACGGAAGGGCTAAGTACTTAATTAACTCTAGAGCTGAGCTTAATCTTATTAAGGAAAGTATAGCCTTGTGGCACGGCCTGCTAATATTAAGTCTGCCTTCGCAGCTATAAGGCGCGCGTTTAATATCTATAAACGGAACCTAGTTTAAGTTTATTGGGCTAGTATATGCGGTCCCTATAGTAATAGGTAACGTCTTAATATCCACGACGTTTATTGCTGTAGGGGAGATGTTATATGAGGTGATACTTAGTGAGCTATAGTCGGTAAGGGCTAGACTAGCGACGAAATAAATAGCAACAGGTTAGGTATCTTGCATTATTTAATTAAAAGATGGTAGAGTTAAAACGAGGTTTTTAACATTTTATAAGAATGCGATGTTCTTTAAACTAGATAAAGGCATTAACATAGACAACAGTTTGGGAAACGTATAGCCAGTATAACCGCTGGGATTATATCTGGGGTTACTTATAACCCGGCGCATTAGGATAAGGAGGACGTTAAGAATAAAGAAAGAGGAAATAAGGTGCGGCTCCAATATAGATATTTGCCATTTTGGATACCTACTAGGCAAAGCTATCAGCGGAAAGAAGAATACAATATTAGATGGAGGGAGCTTGATAATAAAACGTTAGGGGAAGTCCTAAGGAAACACTTAAAGAAGAATTAGAAGCTAGTATTTAAAGCAAAAGCTGGGTCCCTTACGTATTAAATGTTATAGATAACGGATCTATTTATAATGTGAATAGAAGACTATTGGAGCAAGGCCTAATAAAACGCTATAAGTATAGTAACTGCGTATAAATAAAAGGCAGACAAAGTCCACCTAGTTAATTTGTTAATACCAGACGGAACCGTTCTAGGAGGTATAATAGAATGGCAAGAGGTAGCCTTATGTCAATAGAAGGCGTCTATTTATAGATTGCCTCTTAGTCTATATAATTATTTCCTTAAGCCGCGATACACTAAACTGGCCTATAGTATATAACTAAAGCCAGAACAATTAGAGCGTATAATTATAAGAGATATTTAGCTAAGAGAATAAGAGATCCTTAAGGCTATGTTGTTTAACCAAGAAGAGGCGCTAGCATGGGAGTTTTCTAAGATGGGTTAAGTTAGTAGGGACGTAACTCTGCCACTAAAGATCAAAACTGTGCTGTATGAAGTATGGCAAGTACTAAACTTTCCTGTACTAAGGGCCCTGCGAGGAGAGGTAATAAGTATGTTATAAGAACGACTAGCTTAAGGGACTTTGGAATATTGTAAAAGCCTATATAGAAATCTATGGTTTCTTATAAGTAAAAAGGAACGCAATAAGTACCAACTAATTAACGCGGTAATGAATATCAACTAAGTAACTATTAGGGACGCAAATTTGCTGCTATATGCTGATGAGTTTTCCGAGGAGTTTGCTAGGTATAAGGTTATGTCTCTAGTAGACTTCTTCTCTGGCTATAACTAGTTAGAGCTTAATATAGAAAGTAGGAACCTAATAGCCTTTATAACACCTCTGGGACTTCTGCAATAAATAATAGTACCTATAGAAGGAACAAATTTAGTTGCTTAGTTTGTAAGGATGATTACTAAGATCTTGGAGCGCCACATCCTACACCACGCCTTGCCGTTTCTGGATGACATTATAGTAAAGGGCCCATAGACAGTGTATAATGGAGAGGAGAGTCTTCTAGGTATATACAGATACATTCTGGAATATATTATATGGCTAGACGGAGTACTTGTAGATTTGGAACAAGCTAGATATATAATCTTAGGCGCTAAGTCTTATTTCTATAAAGATAAGATTATAGTGGTTGGTTACCGCTGTAATGGAAAAGGACGGTATCTAGAGGAGTTAAAGGTCGCGAAGATTATTTACTAGAAGGACTATAAAGACGTTATATTAGCCTAAGCGTTCCTAGGGGTTTGCGTGTATTACTGGATATGGGTAGAGGACTTTATAATTAAGGCAGAGCCAATCTTCTAACTGCTATAAATGGATGTTCCTTTTATATGGGGTATGGAGCAGATTGCTGCTATAAAGATTTTAAAGTATGCACTTACTACCGCGCCCGCATTAGTTTAGCTGGATTATAGTAAGGGGGCTAGGCTAATTATTCTTACTATTAACGGATGTAAGAATGGATGGGGATGCGGTCTTATGTAACTAGATATGCAAGGTCGTTGTTACCCATATTAATATAAGAGCGGCATCTGGTCTTAAGCGGAACAAAAATATAACTTAGGAAAGCTTGAGTGTTAGGCGTTGCTATATACGCTAAAGAAGTATCACGTATATCTATACGGCGTTCGATTTATAGTGGAGATAGATATAAATACCTTAGTTGCGTAGCTAAATCGTGCTGCCACTAATTTACCTAGAGCCTTAATAATAAGATGGCTAGCTTAGATCCAGCTGTAGGACTTTAATATTAGATATGTGCTAGGGAAGAAGAATAGCCTAGCTAATAGACTTTTGTGATGGCTACCTAATGGTAAACGACCTGATAAGCTAACCGAGGATATTAAAGAGTTTATTAACTGTGAGCTAAGTGCTTTGGAATACACAGCTAGCCCTTTTAAAATAGAAGCGGGTCTGCTATTAGAAGACTTATATTTAGAGGAATCTTAGAGGATTGTGAAATGGCTAGTAACCTTATAGTATCTAAAGGAGATAAATACCAAGAAATTTAAAAAGTTTAAGTGGTATACGCTAAGGTTCCTAGTATATGACTAATAGCTCTTCCGCTAATAGTCTAAGAATATACTAATGCGAAGGGTGGTTAATAACAAGACTACTTAGTAGGAGATTATTAAGAGCCTTTATAATCGGAGTAGATATTGCGGATGGGAGGGAACATATTAGAGGGTCTTAAATTAATACTAGTGGCTAGGGCTGTAGGATTAAATATTATAGCATATTAAGTTATGCTTATAGTGCCAACAGCAACAGCTGGGATAGGAAGAAGAAGTAATGTACCCTATATAGGAGTCCACCTTATGGCAATAAGTAATGGTGGATATTATATTTATGCTATTAAACTGTCTTGGGTTCCGATACCTGGCTATTGCTTGAGAGTATGTATCTAGATGGGTGGAAGCCCAGGCCCTTTAGAATAAGGATGCGAAAAGCATAGTAAAGTTCCTCTACGAAGACGTTATCTGCTAATGGGGAGTGTTCGGACAGCTCTCTGTAGATGGTGGAGGAGAGAATGCTAACATTACCGCTGTGCTTGCGGAGCTCTATAACATTAAGAGGGTTATGGCTTCCGTATATTACCTGTAGTTGCAAGGCTTTATAGAGCGAGGTTATAAGTCTATAGTGGATACTTTGGTAAAGATAAAAGGCTTATAGCTAGACAATCTTTATACAGTCTTGTGGGTAGATAGAACGACTGTTAAGAGGTCTATGGGAATAACACTAGTAAGGGTTATATGTGGATATAAGCACGTTTTTTTTGTTGAACTCTGCATACCTACCTGGTAGACGCTGCCTTGGGAAACAGTCTGGACCACTATAGAGCTACTAGTACTTTGTGCAAAGTAGTTTAACTAAAGAGACGTAGATGTATAAGAAGCTATCGCGCGTATGAGACGACTAAGAGTTGTAAATAAAGAGTATTTTAATGATACCCACCGCATTTGCTAGGACGGATTTAAGGTTGGAGATATGGTTATACTTTATAATATATAGCTTAAGCAAGACTATTCTAGTAGTTGTAAGTTAGATCTAAAATAGCTAGGCCTGTTCTGCATACGTAAGAGTTACCCTTATAAAGGATGGTACTTAATTAAGGATTTTAATGGTATACTGTTTTGCGATTAAACTCTAGGGAATAGATTAAAGAGGTTCTATTAATAATAGATATCTAAGGTCTGTTAGGAGGACCGGCTTGACTAGTTAGGCGGAACTATACTATAAGAAATAATAGCAGAGCCAGAGCCTAAGGAGGATGTTATACAAAATCCATTAGTATCGCAATGCCGCGTATTTTAAGAAGTGCGCGTTCTAGAAAGATTATTTGATAGAACTAAGTACGAAATATTTAACTAAGGGATAGTTAAGTTCTAAGGTGGGGGAGGGGATGTAGATAATAGCCGCGTAATCTATTTATTTATTTACTGTATTTCCTAAAGCTCTTTCTATTGCGCTTTTTTATTTGCTTTTTTAGTTATAGGAATCTAATGCGTGTTAATAGTGAGGTAAGGATAGAAGAATGTTTGTATATAACCATCTAGTATTGTTTACTGTAAAGATATTAGTTCTGCTTACTGCCTTTACTAAGCTAATAGCGATTTTCTATCCTGGGGATGGAAAATTATGATTGGTCTATTTAATAATTAGCGCTGGTAGAACTCCATACCGCTACTAGATTTGGTAGACTATTTATATTAGGAAACCCTATTAAAAACTTTACCTTTTCGCCCTTAATAAACCTTAAAGACAATTGTAATTAGCTAAAGCACAAACTAAGTAGAATTAATAATAGTATACTTATTATGTCTTCGTCTAGCAGACTACTGGTACTGTATAAAGGAGCTAAGCGATAGATTAATAATGTCCTTATAGAAGTTAGAGGCTTTGTAGTTAATTAGTATTGTATAGTGCTTATCTAAATCTGTGACGAGATTCTGCTCGAGAGAGAGAACTACGCAGATGCTGCTAGTATGGTAGTTGATTTCGTTAATTATAATAACGGGTTGCAAGTATCTTTAAAAAAGGACGTGTTTTTAATAATCTTTAAGGACATCTCTAATGTTAGTAAGATGGCAAAAGATTAAAGGAATTAGTGTAATAAAGCTAGAGAAACTATCTAAAAAGCCTAGGGATAGGATGTTTTTAATAGACTGCTAAAACACGCAGTTTTTTACCACTTCCTTTTTACCGCCTGAAAGCTTACCGTTTACCTACTTTATAAAGTAATAGCGCGAGTTAATAAAGCCCTGGTTAAGAGGCTCGATTATCTAGGATGTGGTATTAAGAACACTACTTAACTATAGCTAACTGACTTCGCGCTCGCGCCTAAAATGTTAGGAAGAGCGATATTAGATTAGGTAGTAAATAAGTATAGTTTAGGGAGATACTTAACTAGCTTCCTTGTTCCAAATAAGGACCTGCCGCTAAGAAGTAGGAGACTAACTACTGTAGGACTAGAGGTCACTAATATTGGAATTAGACAAGTAGGAGAGAGCTTGGCTCTTATACTATAAGCGTATTTATAATATACTTCTAACGTAATAAATCCCTTAGCTTTTTAGCTATTAATACCTGTTTAAGGAGGAGGTGTTAGTATTATGCCAAGCCTATCCTAGCAAGGATTGCCTATGTTAGTGGACTTGCCTTTATTATCTATAAATGAAAGCATTCTTGTGGCTAGAACGCCTGTTAGCTTGCCCCTATAGCTACTAGTATCCTCTTTAAGGAGAAATCTAAGGAGAGGGCTTACGGTTGCTTATCTAGAAGTAGGAGGGCTAGGAGTGGAATTGCTGTTTAATAAAAACGTCATTAAGCCAGGAGATGATAAAGAATATATTAAGGAGGCCGTAGACGCTATAGTGATACTCCGCGCGAAACAAGGATGTAGCTGTAAGGATAATGTGCTAGCTTATCTTAAGGCGTCCCTAAACCAAACCACTAAAATTAAACCAACTAAGGTTATGAAGCTCTTACGTAGTTGGTATAAGGCGGCTGGTTTAAATCTGGAAATATATAAGGTCTGCTAGATGCATATATAAGCCATAGGAGGGTATATAGGTTTAGCAATAAAGGGTCTAAACTATGCCGCGCTATATTACAGACTCCGTTTAATATATCACGCTTACAATTACTTAGGTACTATAAAGATAGACCCTACTACGTACTTCTGGTTCCGAAAAGCTTACAGGCCTTTAGTTCCGTCCGACTCCTTAAAACTGTATAAGTTTATTTATAACTCGGCACCAAGGTTTTCCTATAATAGGGAGGCTTTACTTAATTAGATGCTGTTACTAAATAACTAAGATATATGGCAGCGAGAAGGATCCGTGGTTTTAAGCATGTTTAGGTAGTAGTGGGATTCTGGCATCTTAGCAATAATTAATAAGGAAATATGTATATACCGCTATTATTAGCGTCTGATTAATGGGCGACTAAATTACAGCTGGTTAAGAACGATGGTTTATAGTCTCTACTAATAGCTAATAAGACAAGACCCTTAGTATTATTGCCTCTATTGCGCTCTTAGGCCTAATAGCTAGTAGCGACTTATTTCCTACCCTTATTATGCGAAATTCGCGGTTAAAGGAGACTCCATTGGGAAAATATTCGCAGAATGAGATTCAAGTAGACTTTGATTTTCGCGTTTCGCGTAATTAACATGCAATTTAACCAACTCGACACGCAATTGACCAACTTGACACGCAATTGACCAACTTGACACGCAATTCAACCAACTTGACATGCAATTAACCAACTTAACACGCAATTCAACCAACTTAATATACAATTAACTAACTTAACAACTTTAAAAGCTAACTATATATTTCTTAACACGCAATTAACCTACTTAGCAACTTTAAAAGTTAAATAACACGCAGTTAACCTACTTAACAACTTTAAAAGCTAACTATATATTCCTTAACACGCAGTTAACCTACTTAGTAACTTTAAAAGGTAACTATATATTTCTTGACATGCAATTAAGGTAAAGTTATATGGT
>Ga0307507_10007595_pt1 | contig 15604 bp, 23 predicted proteins | sample 7_EM_MG_FD_207223 | JGI IMG/M metagenome (GOLD analysis project Ga0307507, IMG submission 207223) | Populus trichocarpa ectomycorrhiza microbial communities from riparian zone in the Pacific Northwest, United States - 7_EM | ecosystem: Host-associated > Plants > Roots > Unclassified | place... | reverse complement strand
ATCTTCGAGCATTTCCTTGCTCATGGGGAAAAAAACAGGGAGACTGGCCAAGTCAAGGAGTGCAAGTGGGCAGGGTGTACCCGCACGTCCTCAATGACATGGGACAGCTTCAGGCGCCACGTCTACGAAACCCAATCGCATGCTGAGATTGGAAGCCTCACGAAAGTCACATGCAGGAAATGCGGCGAGAAGAGGGCAAGGAGGTCGATGCCCAGCCACACCAGGATTTGCTTGGGAAAGTCGAAAGAGGAGGCAGGATTGACGCAGCACGGAAGATCATCCTCTTGAGGTAGTTTTCCTTCCGCAATGCTAGAGGCTGTGGCTGTATTATTTTCAGGCTTGCCAATTACTCTATATCGCGTGGTCGCATACATATCATTCTGCATTAGTATTGTATAATAAGAATGCTCCTGAACAGAAAAAGTGTCGCACTTTCTCAAGATATTCTAATTGGTAATATTGGGCAATGTTTCTCGTGATCAGCTAGCTCATGAGTGGTGTCTGGAGGTGACTTAGGTCCATATATAGGACATAATGATGTACAAACGCAGATGTACTTTCTAAAAGAAAAAATTAAAAGGGAGGAGGAGGAAGGAAAAATCTCAACCTCAGATTATTAACAACATCTTCAATCCCACTAACAGACCACCTGCAGAACACTACTGCGCTTGGGTGTGTAGGTCAGCTTCTGGTCAGGAAGTAAAAAAAAATTATATTCCTTTGCCACAGAATATGTTAATAATAAAGGATCATTCCCTTGTCTAAAGGTGAATTATAATTTAAAGTTTGATTATCAATAAACGCAGATTAGACGATGGCTGCTGAGAGGATGGATAGCAATGTGTTCACATTTTGAGTACGTTTTTCTGCGATAATACGATCTATCGAAAGTGGACAGCAACGTGAAGAAATCAGGACAGAAGTCAGAAACACCTGTATACTTGCTTAGATGTGCGATTTAATCAGAATTCTACTCCTTTAATAAATGGTATCCAGTCGTTCAAAGGTGATTCAATGACCACCCGATAACAGCGCCATAGGGACGCCTAAAAAAAATAGAGCCACAACCTTCAGCGTTTTGAAACAGGAACCACCTCATAAAGCAGATCGTCAGTGCGGCGTCAATCTTAGCTCTTCTTCCCATTGTCCTTGGCCTCTTTTGAGCAAACCCGCCTGTGGTTGGGCATCGACCTCTTTGCCCTTTTCATGCGGCATGTCTCGCACTTCACTTTCGTGAGGCCTCCAATCTCGACGTGCGATTGAGTTTCGTGGACGTGGCGCCTGAAGCCGTCGCTTGTCATTGGGAACGCGCCAGGCTTAGGATCACACCCTGCCCACTTGCATCCCTTGACTTTGCCATTCTCCATGTTTTTTTTACCATGACCTCGGAAATGTTCGAAGATCTTTGTTTCGGTCATGGGACCTTCTGAGCAGTCCCTCCATTGGCAATAATAGAGCTCGGGCTCGCCTGACGTCTCGGGACATTTTGAAGCAGGCGAAAGTTTGTACGGGTGATATCGTGCCTCACGGCGTGCGGCTTGGGCGCTCGTGGTGGGAGGCGAATTACGGGGTTGCTGTTCACCAGCTGGAAAGGCGCCAGTGGTGGGAGCTTGCGTGAGGGACAGGTTCGCCCCATATACAGGCATCGATGCCCCAGCGTCGGCCTGCATGTTTAGCGCAAGGGTGGCCTGAGCCACAGGGTTGTATAGGAAATAACCACCACCCATCTGGGCGTTTGAATGACGACTCACAGTGGCAGGAGCGTGAGGGGGTTGTCGCCCGTACATGCCTTGATGCCACCCAGCCATCGAGTAGTGGGCGACGGGTGCGGTCGCCCCATGCATCGTGATGAGTTCGTCGAGATACATAGGAGTGTCCGACATAACAACGGCATGGGCCATTAACTGAGGACGATAGGACGGCAGCTGACCGTAATTGGGTGGGGCACCAAATCCTGCAGTGGCAGGACCACGAGGCCAACTCGATGCGGCGTTAACCTGGCCTACAGGGCTATACGAAGATGGGCCTGGGGGACGGTCGTTTGCTGAGAAAGTCGCGGTGGCAGGTTCACCAGTCGACTCTGCGAAGTTATCGCGTTTTCGAGAGTTGGGGAGGGAGCCGGTGACGTTTATCGACCTGAACAATGTATGAGAGAAAACCTTGGTGAATAAGGGGTCGACTTACATCGTCAGCTTGTTGTCCTCAACCGCAATGGTCTCAAGATCCTGGTCGTTTGAGTTTGCCTGAGGCCTAATCATCTTCGTAAGTGAAAAGTGATCTTGAAATAAACCGGTTCCACTCACCGTGGATTGAATGATGCGAGGAAAGCTACGGCCAGTTCTGTCCACGTATCATTGTCCTGAGAATAGCCTTCAACGGGTCCAGTGGATGGAAGTGGGTCGGAAGGGGCGACTATTATAAGAGGTCGACTGCTAAAGTCGTCGCTGGCCCCGGAAACATGAGCGTGAGGGCGACAATGGGCAGAAGAAGACCTGCGCTGACCATGGTGCAATTATAGCGGTCTCGCTGACAGTCTTCAGCTCCAAATATTCGCTCATCCGCCAGCCCTCCACAGGACTTCCATCTGTCAAGAAGGACGTGGTTTGAGGTGCGAGAGACTCCTCAGGACTTACGTCGCCAGGCTGGGAGTGGCTGAAAAATGGGACGTTAGAAAGGAACACGACGCTTTAGTTTGCCGTATTGACTTACCGTCTATGATTGAAATTATCCTCGACTGCTGGAAATATACCATTATCCCAATAGCTGTTAACAGTTCCATCAGCGCTAAGGGACGTAAGTATTGACGGGAGAGGATCGAAGAGAGGGGAAAATCGCACAGAGCAGAATTCGACGGGGGGGCGTCGTAGTTCTGAACTCCTCGTGGGTGGTTGTTGTCGCTCATGAGATAATAGGTGGGCAGTAGTTTAAGGACGAAGGGTGGTTGGACAGAGGTCAAACGACTGAATTCAAACAGCCATAAACACATACAGGATCAAGGCAGTGCAGAGGCAAACTTTGGAATCGCTGTGTTCGTCCTCGTATCATCTGCTATGCTACGTATAACCAGCATTAGTATGCTGAAATCGCAAGCGAGTGGCAGCGGTACGCAATTACAAAGCTTGGGAATACGCGCGATGCTTTGTTGACGACCTCGTGAGCAGCGGTAGCTTTGTTTATGCTTCGACGCTTGTGAACGCACACCAAAGGATATTAAATTTGGCGACGTGTGCAACCAAGGCACCGCATTGGAATACATTAGCTGCGGATACAAAGCTTTGTGCGAGTGAGATGATGTTGCTGGAGTATGTCTTTTGGAGATCGGACTGAGCCTTGGTGTACGCGGACTGGGCTTGTTCAACGGCGGACTGTAACGCTTTGAGGTCGTTCTTTAGGCTGAGTTGCAGGGTGGCCAAGCGAGCGTGGAGGTATCGACTTGGCGTTAATTTGCTGGAAGATGATTGACGGATCCGAGGTAAGATCCTTCATCGTGAACGACGTTGAAAGACTTTGGAACCAGTCAATAGGAGACATCCGGACATGATATATGTTCATGGCACCATCCAAAGAGCTGGTTCCTGCCTCGCGGAACGCGTCCTTCGCGTCTTACAACATCTCAGCTGGGCTCTTGATGTCCATATAACCAAGATACTGGCGGAGGGTATGCGAGTAACCGCGAATGACAGCATCAGCGTGTTTGGCAGCAAGCTGTACCTCTCGAATCGACGTGATATGAACCAGCTTGCGGGTAATGTCCTCCATGTCCTTGTTCTTGACTGGCGCGTTCTTCATCATGGCGTCACCCTCCAACTCACACACTTGCTTCGGAGCCAAGTGCTCCTCCACGAGCCTGCGACTCCATGCGATTGACTCCTCCTTCGCCTGTAAGCCCGTTAGCGGCTGCAAGCTTTCGGTACGGCATCACCACTGGGTATGCAACATCAGCAGCCAACGATGCAGCCCTTTTGTGTTGCGACTCGATGAAGGTTTTGAGAGACCTCCAGTCTGTCACAGGTGGCTCTCTCTCGTCTCCTTTCGGAGGAAGGGGGCGATTGCGAAGATAATTGAAAATGTCGGCAGCGATCATTCGCGCAGCCTCGATACTCATATTACAAACGCTCACGAGATCCTTCACCCACCCCGCAGCGCCCTTCATGCTCGGTCCAACCTTGGGTCCTCGTGTAAAATCCGATGACGGCTGAAGAGGTGTCAGGGCACGATCACTGATTCAACCCAGGTTCATCGTAGTCTCATCGACGTTTATGAGACCGACCTCGTTTCCGACGTGGGGCCAAGAGGGTCAAAGCTGATGCAAATGGTGGCGTTGCCGTTAGCGGCAAAGGTGAGTTTAACATTAACATACCTCACCCATTCTTGAACGACAATCTTGACTTTCCCTTGTTGAATAGCGTTCCCAACAACAAACGTGTGGGTGAGTTCCTTTTTTTTGCAAGTCACGGCCAACCCTCAAGAACTCAAGCATGCTGAGGCAGGAGTGAACGACGTACGCTTCCGTTGTCTCACATACGATTGGCCTTGGTATGGACAGCCCGTATCACACCACCACCGCCAAGGCGTCCGACATCTACATTGACAGATAAGGAGGCGGCATTGTCAGACATTCTTCAGCGTAAGCGCACTCAACCGCTGGGGTTTCGTCACCTTTGGAGACTAGGCTGACTGGAGAAGCAGCAACGGAGTTGAGGGCGACTGGTAGAAAGACCGCTGCAGCTGAGTGGCGGAAGACAGAGCAGGTGAGATTACTGAGGGTAGGGGTGGGAGAAGGCAAGAAAGACCTGGGACATGGGATTACATATTCCGTAAAGAGGTTGTTGGGCCAATGTTGAACGTTGGGCGCTAGTCGTCGCAAAAACCCTGGGAAAGTTGGACTAACATCAAGATCGGATCGTAGTCGTTCCGCGTTCAACGTTCAACCTGTGACATCGCTTGGTAGGGTCCAAGAGTGGACACTACATAGTGGACAGCGGCAAATGCACAAATTTCAATCTCAGCGACCCCGTTGAATTTGAACGTTGAACGTTGAGCGCTGAGCCCTCGTTCACCTACTCCCTCAACTACTCCAGACGCGTCCACCTCAATACAGTTAACACAGCCACTTAACCCAGTGTACCATCTGAATCCAGTTCTTCGCCTGTCCATGCTTTGACTTTAGGATCTGTCCATAATTCGACTTCACAATCGTTTTAAAAAAATGTTCCAACTTCAATTTCATTTTAAATTAGCAAGTAAATTGCAACTTATACTACAAGACAATTAATAGAGGAGCTCTTCTGCTTCCAATTCATCAGAAAAGTTAACAGTGCCGACTAGATTTTGTAGGTGTGTTTATTAGGTGTACATATGACTGTGCACCCCGTCTCAGCTCTTCCTTTCGATAGATCGTATTGTCGCAGAACAACTTGAACCTACTCAAAATGCGAACAATCGCTGTCCATCCTCTCAGCAGCCACCGTGTAATCTGCGTTTATTGATAATCAAACTTTTAAATTATAATTCACCTTTAGACAAGGGAATGATCCTTTATTATTAACATATTCTGTGGCGAAGGAATGTAAATTTTTCTTTCATACTCCCTGACGTGGGAATGCACATCACTTTGTGTCCTATGTACGCCGATAGGCACCGATCGATCTGACACCTCTTGGCTGCTTCGACCCTGATGAGTCGTCAGTGTGATCATCATTCGACTGGACATACGCCACAATTGACGATTTGATGAACAAAAGGGAAATGGGATTGAATTGAAACCAGGAGGGCACATACCAATCTTTGTGGCAAAAGCTTTTATGGAATATCATAATTGTGCCAACTTATAGGACATAGTAAAGTTGCTGAAAGCGGTTTCCGCGCACAGCCTTTAGTTGTAGTGTTGTAATTTAGGGCTGAAAGTTGCTTCAAAGCGGTTTCCGTTCTCGGCCTACTGAGTCTGCGCACAGCCTGCTGTAGTGTTCCTACAAAGTAAAGCGCTTATGTAGAAGTGGTTTTAAGGTACTTTACGTCCAAATTCGGAACTTGAAGTTCGAACGGGTTGGGTGAACGAGGGCTCACAAAACGTTCAACGCTGTTGAACCTTGGAGCTTGAATGTTGTCGTACATCTCCTACCCCGTATGCGCCAATCGTAGATCTGACCTGGTTAGCGCCGTGGATTCCCAGGCCTTTCGGGTGAGATCGGTGGATCTGACACAGTTCTTTGCGGCAACACTGATAAGCGCCGCATATTGTCATGTCCCGGGCCTTTGTGCTGTGCACGCAACAAAGCCGGCGTCTACCCTTGCGATCCCATCAAAAAAGATGCTTCCGCCGACAAGTTTCGTTTCGGAGAGCTGTGAAGTGTCGGCGGCCTGCGGCCAGAAATAGTTATCTACTAGAGTTATTTTAGAATTTTAATACAGTATTTGGTTGGTCACGTGTAAATTATGCCCACTGTGTACAGTTGCAGACAACTACAGTCAACAAATTTATAGACCCATTTATTGGGACCAGTAGGGATTTTTTAAAGGTCTGAAAACCATTGGAATAGGTAGGTATTGAAGAGATCTTTCAATTGGTACAAACCAAATTCCCAAAAGTGAAGATTTGTCAGGTAAAAGGTCCAAAATTTGGTGGCAGCCGAAAAAAATCGATAAAATCTCAAAAAAGTCATTTTTGGATAGATCTTGAGAATACTGTCCGATTCTGCCAAAAAAAAACAAGATAATCTATCTGTTCCTCCTAGAAAAAAATCCTACCATGTCACCCAAACATAAAGGCCATCCTCCAAAGAAGCATCACAATCTTGCAGGTCTTCAAAATAACTCCTCTTTGATCACTATTCCATCAGCTGCATCAAGTTCTCAAGCCAATCAGCCTGTTGACAATGTAATGATAGCAAGATCTCAAGGGTTACCAGTCTGCCATAAGAAAGATGAGGCAAGTAGTGAGGCTGAGGATTTGGGAGATGAGATGGATATGGAGGATTATGCAGAGAGCAATTGGGATGAGCTTGATGATGAGGATTTTGTGGAGAGATTGGCAGAAATGGCAATGCAAGATGATCTGAATGATTTAGATTGGATTCCTGCCAAATGGCATGGTAAGCAAACTGCAAAGAAAAAAGGTAAAACATATAGGCATGCAGATGTGATGCAAGCCAGACACAAGAAGTCAGAAATTCATTTGTTACAAGTGGCATGGACCCAAACATGTGACCACACTCCTTGGGCACCTCTGATATCATGTTACCTCAAGAAACTAAGCTCTAAGAAATTCTTAGCTTTCCTTCTAAGGGAATACTACTATTGCTACTTATAGCATGTGTACAGAAGCTAATAACAGAAAGAAACCACTAATGTGCATAGTTTGCAAGCATGTAAGCCATGTCTGGCAATTCCTGTGTATTCATCGAAGTTGATGCATTCTCAGTAACAGCTGCATGAAAGCACAAAATTAGAAAGAAAATCAGTTCTGTTGCATTCCACACAATGGAACCCCTTCATTTCATATGAAAAACATATGATATAGTTATCAGGAGCAGAATCATGCTCTAAAATAAGGATAAGAAGTTTTCTATTGAAAATTTATCCAGAGAATCATAAGCCAATGGTTGATGGCAATGCATCAGTGTACAGATCAATAGGGACAGTTAGAGGTGATTCACAACATGATTCAAGATGTGATTCAAGACAGTTGAATCCACTCTTGAATTGTGGGAACAGTGAATCACCTTTGAATCACTGAATCACCTCTGAAGGAGACTCAAGCTCCTGAATCACAATTCTCTCAAGGTGATTCATGGTGCTCAAGGTTTAATAAATAGATAAAATTCCATTTCTTAAAATTAGATAATTAAGATGCAATTTTTGCTGAGTCAAGCACACTACTAGGAACTGCAATGATGGCACTGAAAAATCCAGCCATCAACTTGAAGAAGAAGCAGCCAAAGGAAAAGCCTGTAAAAATCCCACAAACACCTCAAACAAGAAATCCTGCAGCAAGAAGGGTGTTGGCAACACAACCAACAATTCTGAGGAGTCTGGAGTCAAAGTGGAGAATTGTGAAGACACTGGCACCAATGCTGACATTGAGTGAGTTGCCCAGTCAGATAAAGATGATGTCCACTTACTCCATGAAGCTGGACAACCAATCTGACATGGAAGCTTGTCAATGCAATTGTTGATGACAAGTCCATAAAGGAAGGCCTTTCCCATCACCTGGAGGAAACCAGTCAGTCTCAAAAGCTGGAAGCCAAAGCAAAATGGACTATCACTGGGCCCTAGCATGGTATATTTTTAAGGATGATGAGGAGTACAGCCTGTGTTTCAATTGAGCTACATCATCTGCTGACAAGAAGTTTGGGGCCAAAAAATACTGTACTTAACTCTCCCCCTGGTATTCCCACTGCAGTCCAGGTAAAGTCCAGCATTCTGGCTGCAGTCCTGGTGGACTATGGTAGGACTCTATTCCCATTGGATTCCAGTGGGAATCCAGTAGGATACTGTATTCCAGCTCTATTTAGATGTCATGTGACTTATTCTAAAAGTGTCATGTGACTTAACCTGTACTTTATGCACTGTATACAATATTCATCAGACTTCATTACAACATTTATGTATGAACATGTAAATAAAATTCAATACTAATAGATAAAATACAATACTAATCTAATTTATATGTTAAAAAGGGGGAGAGGGGGAAGGGGGGGGGGACAGGCCTTTGTGGCTGGTGGTGTGGGGCCTTTGTTGCTGTTTGTGGCTAGTGGTGAGGGGCCCTCATTGCCATTCATCAGTGGTGGTGTGGGGCCTCATTTGCTGTTGGTGCATTCCTCAGGATCTTGCTGTCTGTTGAATCTGGAGATCAATCTGAAGCAGCTGCAACTGCACTTGACTCATACATGTCCATCATCACCAAGCATGAAGAACTTACCAAGTGAGCAGCAAATCGAGGTGAACATCAGTGAGAGGACACGCCTGAATTTGTTGAGCACCAGACCAAGTCCAAACAGCATCAGCCTTCATCCAAAAACTTTGACGATGATGCCATTGAGTCAGATCCAGAGAGTGAGTCAGATTCACGGTCGAACAAGAAGCAATGACTCTATGAACATGAACTCCCCTGGTATCCCAATGACCTTATCACTCAGTCTATCATCAGGCCTGAACTCCAAAAAAACACAAGCAACGATTCAATTATTCTCAAAGGACTTCAGTGCAACCAAGCATTTTATCACCTCAAGCCTCACTGTCCCCAAATTTCCTGATGCAGAGTGGGACAACGTCATTTGAGGAAGACCAGTCAACATCAACATTGTTTTCTTGTCTATCAATGCTGTCTCACCAGCCATTGAGTACACCAAGTCTATTGGATCATATAAAATCAAATTCTCTGGATCAATTGTTGCCACAAAAAAAGTTCAAAACCTTGGAGATTGGATCATGGCCTGGGACTCGTTACTCGAGCAATCCTCCATGCATTCCCCCATTGTGAACATGAACTCAGAGAATACAGAGAATACATTGTACAACTCTTCAGAGCAATTTCTCAGTCTGAAGCTGGACATGTCATTCTCCTTGATGAGGCCATTAGGACCTTCTTTGGGGGACGAAATGACCTCTTGCTCACCAACTATGGAACCTTCAAACACCTCAAAATTACCTGCCTCTCAAATTATGGGGTGAACCAAGTCACAACAATGAAATTGCTGAAAGCGTCTCAGCAAAATGGTGAAAAAAGCGCAGAAATCTGTCTTAAGTACAACTCTATTGGAGGATGCAGATTCAGTGGAGGATGTTGCAAGTACCAGCACAAATGTTGAAAGTGTTCAATTCCAGGACATTCTGAGTGTGACTGCAAGACAGCATGAAGTTCAATGCAGTGTTAACCCTTGCTACCATTGTGAACTCTTCAATTTCTCTACAGACTGTCCATCAACATTATCAAATGTTGTCTCATATACTTATGATGCTTTCCCTCTACCTCCAACTCCTTCCTCTGTCAAGAATGACTACATCATTCAGTCAACGATCAGGAATAATATGTGATTATTCAAAATTGTGACTCCAATCTGTGTTGACACCTTTGAAAACTATCTCTCAACTCATCCAAACCAAGTATTTGTTCAGGCAATCTCTAATGGGTTGCGAAATGGGTTTTGGCCAGGTGCAGTTTTGCCTGCAGCTGACTACCCTCACATTGTGGATGAATCTGACAAGCATCCACTGCTTTCTTCTGAAGAGTTTGATTTTATTCAAGAGAAACAGGATATTGAGGTGCATGCTGGTTGGTTCTCTCCATCATTTGGACCTTCACTTTTACCTGGAATGGTCAGCATGCCTATCTTTGCTGTTCAAAAACCAAGTGGAGGTTTACAGTCGGTTACGAACCACAGCTATGGCCCTCATTCACTAAATTCTCTCATTCCCCATGAAAATATTTCTGGTGCACCTTTGGATGGATTAAAGCAACTTGGTGATGCCTTGCTTAAGTTCTGAAAGTTGTGTGGATCTGTTCCTATAAATCTGTTCAAATCTGACATTCATGCTGCCTACCGTCTTCTGTCAGTGGCCTTTGAGTGGCAAATTAAGCAGGTGAACACAATTGACAACTCTCATCATATTGACTGTTGCACCTGTTTTGGTGACAGTGCATCAGCAAAAACTTGGATTGATCTCAATGCTTGTGTCCTCTGGATTGCTGTTTTTATCAAGCTTATCCCTGATCTCTTCGCTTATTCTGATGACACTTTCTCCTTTGATTTCGAATCCAATATGTCCTGGTATGCTCCATACCAAAAATTTCTACCTGCTAAACAGGTTCACCTTCTCCTCCTCTTGGATGAACTTGGCATTCCCTATGAGGAGAAGAAGCAAGTTTTTGGGTGTTCAATCAAAATCATTGGTTTTGATGTGAACACCAAAAACATGACAATAACTATGACTCCTGAGTCCAAAGCTGAACTCCTGGAAAAGATCCAAACTTTCATCTCTGGGCTCCGTTTCACACTTCGTGAGTTTCAGAGTTTAACTGGCCATATTAATTGGTCTTTCAACATCTTTCCACTCTTGCATCCTTCACTGTCAAACATCTATCATAAAATTGCCTCTGCATCACATCCTCTCCAGTTCTTGTGGATGAATAACAACATGAAGTCTGACCTTCAATGGCTGTCTCATCACTTCTACTGCTTGGAATATTTCTGATGCTGATACAACTGTTTTTTGTGATGCTTCTCTCAAGGGATTGGGTTTCTGGTATCCTGAGCTTTCTCTAGGGTTCTTTGCCCCTGTGAACTTCAAGATCCCTCATGGCACTGGAATTTATTTTCTTGAAGCTCTTTGTGTTGCTTCTGCAATTCACAACTTCAAGTCTTATCTCTCAACTTCAACTGCCATCATTTTCACAGACAGTGAAAATACTGTTGACATGTTTAATTCCTTCCACACCACACCACCTTATAATCCCATCTTGACTTCCATGGTCAATGAGATTGTTGAATATTCTTATGACATCTGTGTCCTCCACATTGATGGTGATAAGAATGATGTTGCTGATGCATTGTCTTGTGGACAATTTGATTGTGCTCATCAGTTGGTTCCTGATCTCTCCATTGAGGAATTTTCCCCACCTCAAGATATATTGCTTTCTATTCGCAAGTTTTTACCCCCTCGGAATGCGCTGGGGGCATCTTAAAAATGATTTTGTTGTCCTCCACATCCTGGCAGCCTGTTCGCCAACTGTGGACTTTGGACAAATTGCCTCATGAATGGTCCATTATGCTTGGACTGTCCATTGATGAATCTACCCTTGTGAATTACTCAAGTGCTCTTAATTCTTATGTCACCTTTTTGCTGCCTTCACAATTTCCCCATTGACCCAACTCCTGATACACTCAGTTTCTATGCCACCTACATGTCCCACCACATCAAACCATCCTCTGTCAGCACATATCTTTCTGGCATTGCAAATCAGCTAGAAGTTTATTACCCAGAAGTTCATCAAGCATGCAAATCTCCATTGGTAGTGTGGACACTTCAAGGCTGCAAGTGCTTGAAGGGATCCCCTACTACTCACAAGATGCTGTCTCTATCCCTACTTTGTCTTGCATCATCTCTTCTATTGATCATTCACAAACTCATGATGATTACCTCTTTTGCGCCATGATTTGCACTGGTTTATATGGCCTCCTTCATTTGGGAAAATTATCTTACCCAGACAATTCTCATCTTTGCAATCCTGAAAAACTGTCTCACCGCTCCTCAGTCACCTTTCCTACTACTGGCACTTATGCTTTCATGCTCCCATGCCATAAAACTGATCCCTTCTTTGAAGGGTCATGCATTCATATTTGCTGCCTTATTCACAATGCACCCGATCCCCTCCCTCACTTTATTTCATACCTGTCCTCATGTGATCATCTGTTCCCCTTCAATCGTGAACTTTGGTTACGACAGAATGGATCTGACCCTACCAGATCTTTCTTCATACCCCAGGTTTCTTCTGCATTTGGTAGAAACCCTCCCTCCATCAGTCAATGGGCTTATTTTCAGAAACCCATGTCGGAGTTGAATTCTAGATGCCGGGAATGTGCCATGTACACATGTCGCTGATTACGCAAGCGAGCTCGACCAGTCGAGCTCTGTCACACACATCCCTTGTCACCCATGTGTGGCACGATGCGACGCGCCTGCTCGACAAGTTGTTACCACAGTACTTAAATAGAAAGTGTAATATTTATTCATTATCTACACAATGCTACAAGATGAGCTTTTAAACAGGAAGATATACTTACTACCTAGATGTAGGAGAGCAGGAGCAATGTAGGGACGCCACTGCTCCCTTCAATACTAAATAGTCCTTTCAGCTTAACGGAAATGACATATCTTTCCTTAGCCACGATCACCTCATAAATGAATTCAGTGAGCTCCCCATCACAACATATGAGCCCGAGCGTTTGCAGAATTCATTTCAAAAGGTGCAAAAATGGCTCCGACAGACTGCCTGACTACGCCAATTGTTCAACGTGTACGTGGTTCCGATCCATTTGCTCATGCCACTGAGGCCACCCTCACAGAAATACGTGACACGGCTTCGACTGAACCTCAATGAGACGTTGAGAGATCTTGAAAAATAATTTTGGACAATGACCGTGGATGAAGAATTTCTCACTTCGAGTTCTTATTGGTCACTACGCAGGATGAGCCAAGCGTGTTACTTTAAGAGAGGACGTGCGTAACTCCGCAAGTACATAAATACTTTTGAGTTGCATCTTGTCTGCTGACATGGGTAAACAGAAAATTGCATCCAAATTGCGTCGTGGCGTCATAATGAACCGGAAAGAAAGTCAAATACACCCAATGTCTTTCGTCAGGCGTCATCCCCATCTTCATCCTTACTCGCACTGCCCCTGACATACTCCAGCACCAATTTCCCATCGCGATGACGAATGCGCCATTCTGTGATCTGTCAAACGAAAGATAAGTTATGCAGTTTATCTCGATAAATAATACAAACCACGCACAGGTTTGAGGTTGTTCAGCGGAATACCCTTTTTCGTAAGCATATCCCCCTTCACCACTGCAACAAGTTTCTCATCATATTGCCCATCTATTCACTTGACTATAAGCATACGTCTGACTCAAATTATTCGTAGGACAAACCTTCATATCCATGCGTAACAAAGGCATGCAAGTACAAATTCGTGTCAGCCTGATAATTCTCATTATGACTGCGCAAAATGGTTTAGCAAAAAAAAGGTATTTTCTTCTCCCTGGCGGAGACTCACAGAAGATCCTTGATGCGAAGGAATGGCCTGAAAACGGATCCACGTTTCGTCAGTTCGTAAGTGCCTAGTCACAACTGATTTAAGCGGCACTAGCGAAAGCAGGTGGGGTCGTGGCCTTACCAAGCGCAACATCAATCGCCTGCTCGTGGTCGTTCTTCACAACTAGGTGCTCGTTCTCAAAATTTGACCACTCTTCGCCGGTCCATGCGGTCTGAATGGATCAGATGGCGGGCACCAATGACAAGGAAAATCCAACAAACAGGAGCTGGCGCTGCATCTGGACTCTTGATGGTCTTGCCGGTATCTTCCACTGTTCCAAATCCTAGTCTGGTCTGTCCGCCGGCAGAGCCACGACTAGCGAGAGGGATGAGGATGCCAGATAGGTTTCAAGACAGAGATACGCACACGCAAGGGCAAAAAGCGGTGAAATTCCTTCCTGGAAATTGGCTCTTCAGCAAGTCAAGAGAAGGATTTATCACAGCTCACGAGAATGGCCTATTTTGATGACCTGGAACAGATCGGTATGGTTTATTAGCACAGATTGATTGTCGCAACATACCTGCCATGCAAGGAGTGTCTCCCTTGCATCAATTCCTGAGTCCTTGATGTCCTTCTGCGTTGAAAGGAACAGAGTTATCTGCAATTCTTCCGTAAGTACGATGACTACTTTTTGGCACCGAAATACTACGTCAACGGGGCCAACGTCTTTGTCGGTCTTGAAGATAAGGCGGCGTCGGCTAAAAAGTAACCATCCGAAGAGAGCAAAAGCCTGAAAAAAAAAGATCAAATTTCCAAGGTAAATTTTAATGCACAAGAGACGACGAACGAGAGAATTGAAAAAATAGAACAGATTATGGGCATTTAAGAATCCGACTATGAGGAGCCCGACTGCAACGGCGCCGCCACCTGCCGCACCGCCTACGATGGCCCCAACGTTTTTCTTCTTTGGGGTTGTCGATTGCGTGTTATTGACGAGAGCATACCTTGACGTGTTAACCACGTCTGAATAAATGTGATGTCAAATTCTCGCACAAAGCCAACGTACCATATCTGAGACAAGGCCAAAACTTGTTGACCAGACGAGACCTTCGTAGACGTTATGACGACGGTGTGTTCTGTATCGGTATAGCCTGACTTTGCCCACAGGACGTCGTCGCAAAAATTTCCTGAAGCCAGACTATTTGTACCAGGCAGCTGGGACCCATCCACCGTTACGAGTCCATTCGAACGATCCAAGGCTGTAAGATTTCCCAATATATATATAGTGCGTCCTGTGGCGAGGTGGCTAGAGATTGCGTTTTGGAAAAAAAAAGTCAAAGGTAAAACGCACCAGTAAATTTAAACGTCACAGAGTCGCCAATCTCTTCGGTGGAGATAAATGTGCAACTGTTACTGTTAGGAATCAAGTTGGTAACATTAATGTCCGTCCAACCACTTCCGGACCGTCTAAATGAAAGAAAAAATCAGAATTGCGGCAGAGTAGACAGACATTTCTCCAACTTTATCTTAGTCGTGTCCGACATGGGAACGACTGTATGATTTACCACGTCTTGTGCGTAGGTGACCAGAGGTAGGAAGAGCAGGAGCAGTGGACAGAGCGGCATAATCATGATTGAAATCAGGAATTGACCAATCGATGATTCGAAGCGGATCGATGACTTAAGCAAGGGTGCTCCGGCAATAGAATGCCGGACCTATACCTGGTTAGTTAGTCCAGCCAATGGTCCGAAAAAAAAAAAATGGAGGTCTCAAAAACTAAAGCTCAGGATCACTCTAGGACCTCATATTGACTTGTAATGAATATAATTATGTTATGTATTACCATCTAC